>Ga0224534_1000773_pt1 | contig 18998 bp, 10 predicted proteins | sample 714E12024metaG_FD_172012 | JGI IMG/M metagenome (GOLD analysis project Ga0224534, IMG submission 172012) | Peat soil microbial communities from Stordalen Mire, Sweden - 717 E1 20-24 | ecosystem: Environmental > Terrestrial > Soil > Wetlands > Peat | place: Sweden: Norrbotten County, Stordalen... | reverse complement strand
ATCGCGCCGCCCGCCGCATCAATGAGCGCGGTGGTGTTGGCGGTGTTGGCGGTGGAGGTTGACCCGATGCCGATGCCGCGATTGGCGTGCAGGGCCAGGGTCGTGGTCGCCAGCAAATCGCCGCCGTTGAGAATGATGTTGTCCGCCGTGGGCGAAGCCGGGACCAAGCCCAGATTGCCCGGATCGGTTCCCGCCGTCGCTCCGTCCGCCGAAATGCTCACGGTTCCAGCATTGATCACCGTGCCGCCGGCGTAGGTGTTCGCGCCGCCCAGAGTCAAGGTCGTGCCCGCGTTGATGTTCGCCAAACCGCCATTGCCGCTGATGACGCCGCTCAACGTCAGACTGCTTCCGTTGTTGTCCACCGTGGCGGTTTGTGTGGTCGCAACCGCGATGTTGTTGGCGATGTTCAAGCCTGCCGCGCCGGTTTGCAGCGTGCTGCTGCCCGTGACATTCACATCACCCGCGCCCAGCGCCGCGTTGTTGCCCACCTGCACGGTGATGCTGTTTAACGTCGTGCCCATCGTGCCCGCCGCCGGCCCGAAACTGTTGGCGGCGGAAAGAACCGCCGTGCCGCCGCCGGTCAACGTCAGTGTCTCCGGGCTGGACTGGTTGGCAATGGCCGCGCCAAACGCCAGCGAATTGCCGGGGTTCACCACGGCTGTCACGTTGCCGTTCAAGGCAATCGCCGTGTTGATCGCATTCGCGGAGCCGGCGGTCACGCTGATCGTGACCGGGTGAGTGGTGTTGTCCAAAGTCAAAGTGTTGGCCCCGGAAATGGTGTAGGAACTGGCGTTGTCAAACGTGATTCCGCCCACGGTTTCGTTCTGATCCAAATCCACCGGGCTGCCCACGCCGCCGGTGCCAAAGGTGGCGGCGTCGCCCGGATTAAGAGGCGCGAAGCCACCCGTCCAATTGCCCCCTTCCGACCACTTTTGGTCGCCCAGATTATCCGTCCAAGTCGCCGACACACCCAATTGAGTCACGTTCAAAACGACGGAATTGCCGCTGATCGCAATGGTGCCGGCATATCCGCTGGCAACGATCCCGGTTCCGACGGGAGTGGGATTGACCGTGGAGCCGCCGGTGATGCCGCCCGTGGCCGTCAACAACGTGTAACTGCCCGCCGTTAGCGCCGAAGCGGTGACCTGCACTGTGGGATCGTTCAAGGTGACTGCGCCGGAAACCGTCATCGGCGAACCTTGTTTGAACGCCGCATACGAACCGCTGGCCCAGGTGACATTTCCCGCAATCGTGCCGGTGCCGCCCAAGGTTGCGCCGCTGTTGACAGTCGTGCCGCCCGCGTAAGAACTCCCGCCATTCAAAAACAATCCACCAACGCCAGCCAATCCAGAGTTGGCCACCGTCAACGAACCACTGCCGCCGTTGCCAATCGAGTTGGCGCAAGCAATCGTCTGGCCGTTGACATCAATGGTGCCATTGCCGGTGAACGTGACCGGAGCGCCGCTAATATCGAGAGCCGTTCCCGCCGCGCCGCTCGCCAGCGCCGTGTTGTATTGCAAAGTGCCGTTGTTAAAAGTAAGACCGCCATAATTGACCCCGCCCAAAGCATACTGGCTGTTGATGTTCAACGTGGCTCCGGCCGTGATGACGACTCCGCCATAAAAGAAGTTGCCATTGGCTCCGTTGGGATAGGTCAATTTCACCGTGCCCGTGCCATACACCGGCGTGGTATTTGCCATGCCCGCGCCGGTGCCCGGCAGCAATCCCGCCGTATTCCCATTCGCCGCCGAGGCTGGAATGCCGATGACCAGCGGACCGGCGCCGGCGACGCTGCCGATTTGGCCATCCACCGTCAGCGTGTTTCCAGCGGTCGCAGCAAGGCCGCCGCCATTGCCCAGCAACGTGATGGGACGCGGGTTGGCGCCACTATTATCGAGCGCAAAGGTTGCATTGCCGACGATGGTGCCGCCGTTGAGGTTCACCGCCGCCGCCGTGGCCGGAGCGCCCAAATCGGCATCCACTTTGACAACGGTTGATCCGCCATTCAAATAATTCTGGCCCGTGTAGTTGTTCGCGGTATTACCTGCGGCTCCCGACACCGTCGAGGTGCCCGGCATCACGACCGTGCCGGGACCCGATTGAACGTAGGTCAAAGCACCAGCCCCTCCTCGATCATTAATAAGACTCCCAATGACGAAGTAAGCATTGGTGTTGTTCTGCACGACCCACTCGGTTGCCGCGCTGGTGTTATAAACCGCAAACCAGTTGCCATTGCCGATGAAGCAATTTGTCGGACCCATGTTGGGAGTGACCAAAACGGCGTTGATGATCGCCCATTTGCCATTGACATTAATATTCGTGGCTCCCGGCGTGTTGAAACGAACTGTCGTTGCGCCCACATTGCCAGTGGCTTGATAATTCGCTTGCAAGTCCAGATTTATACCCTGGCCAGTGCCGCCCATTGCAGTCACATAGCCGCCCGTCACACTGCTCAAACCTTTGATCGTGTAGGGAGAAGTGCCCGCGCCGCCGGTGGTCAAACTGGTGCTCGCCCAATCAGAAAGGCCATACGTTGCATAACTCGCCCACATCAAGCCCAACGGCCCGCCGCCCGCAGTGGTGGTTGTAATGGTGCCCGGCGTTGCGCCCGGAGTGAAGAATCGCACCGGCGCAGCCGTCCCGTAGGTCAACGCCCCAAGGGTTAACGAGGCCGAGGCGCCATTGTTGACCACACTAATGACATTCCCGCCCGTGCCGAAGGTCGTGCTGGCAAAACTCTGTGACGTGGCGCCGGAAGCGGCCCCATTGATGTTCAAGGCGCCGCCAGCCAAGTCCAAGATCACGCCACTGTTGATCAAGTTCGCCGGCGTGGCCAGGTTGCTGAAATCTTCCGTGAGCGCGCCGGCTTTGTTGGTCAGCGAACCGGTGAACGTGTTCACCGCCGAACCGTTGAGAACCAGCGTGCCCAAACCGGTCTTGATGAACGCCGTGCCTGCAATGACCGAACTGATGGTCGCGGTCTGGTTGACGACGTTGATTGTCGGCGTCGTTCCCAAAGTCAGGGTGTTGGCCCCGCTCAACGTCCAGTTGTGATCCGGCATCAAATCGCCAAATTTGAGCGCGCTGATGGTGTGCGCGGCGTCCAACGTGACCGTGCGGTCGGCGGTAATGTTGATCGCGCTGAAATCAGCGGCGTTACCTGTGCCGTCGGCGACGATGCCGCCGAGCCATTTGGTGGTGTCGCTCCAGTTGCCGTCGGCATCAGCCGTCCAAGTGCCGCTTTGGGCCTTCAGACCGGTAACGCCCGCCAGCAAGAACAGGCCGATGATGGGGAATATATTTTTTATTTTCACGGGTTTATGGTGATGGTGGTTGGTTTTTGGTTTTTGAGGTTGTCACTCCCCGCCATCAAAACTGCGGGAGCGGACGATATTGTTCAGCTTAACAGTTATGATTTGAGACGGTGCAGGCGGCGAAAAACAAAATGACAACGGGAGAACGCCTCCCGCTGAATTGCTGGCATGGTCTGAACATAATCTGGCTTGCTGTCCATACATGCGCAAACCGGCCGCTGAATGTGCCAAAAAACGCGGGTTTTTTTGGCGGAGACTTGGGCGCCGTGAAATCCTTTGTCGGTCGGGGGAACGCGCGGAGGAGCGCGGCGTTACTTCATTTCCGGCGGGGCGAATTACAATCAATCAACGCCGAAGCTTCCTGCGGGAGCGCGCGGCCCGACCGGAATTGGGCCGGGCTGACAGTTTTTTGGCATGCAGCCTCCAGCCCCCGGTTCTTCAGCGGCGGCTTCGCCAGCATATTCATTTTTTTTCGTGACGAAGATGACATTGATGTGTCTAACTTGGGCATGTTCCAATCCGACAGCATATCAGCCTGGAGCGAAATCTTCCCTGTGGAATTTTGATTTACGATGAAAATCTCGCACCCCAAAGCGCTTCAGTCGTTCGCCCGCGACCTGCAACGGCTGCTGGCGCTGCGGCTGGGGGTGCAAATGGTGACGGTGTGGTTTTTCGTCTGGGGCGTCGTGATCCTCGCCTTGAGGATTTTTGGGGCGCACAACACCTTCTGGCTCGCACTGGGCTTGTTCGGTGTCGCGCCGCTGGCGTTGCTGGCGGCCTGGCGCGCCAAAAAACAGCGCGCCCCCTTCACCGCAATCCGCGCAAGTTACGACCGCTTGAACGCTTGCGGCGGCGTCATCATGTCGGAGGAGGCGGCGGACATGGGTGCGTGGCTGGCGCAATTGCCGGAGGCCGGCGTGCCGAAATTCCGCTGGCAAAGCGGGCGCGCGATGCTGCTGCTGTGCGTCTCGGCGCTGTTCGCGGCGACGACGCTGCTGCTGCCCGAAAGGTTGACGCGGTTTTCCAGTCATCGTCCGCTGGAAATCGGACAGATTGTCGGGCAGTTGCAGGTTGAGGTAAAGACGCTCGCGCAGGAAAAAATTGTGGACGAAAAAAAGGCGGGCGATTGGCAGAAGCAGTTGGCGCAGCTTCAACAGGATTCCTCCAGCTACGACCCGAATAAAACCTGGGAGGCGCTCGACCACATCAAACAATCGAACTCGGACGCCGCGAAGGAGGCGGCGGAAGAGGCCGTGAAAAAAACGGAATCGCTGACGCAGGCGGAAACCCTGGCGCGGGCGATGGCGCAGGCGGCGGATTCGGGCATGAACGAAACGACCGCGACGCAGGCGGCGCAGGACCTGGCTTCGATGTTGAACTCCGCGAAGCTGGAGGCGGGGATTTTGAATGGCAGGATTCCGCCGGAACTTTTGTCCGGTCTCAACGGCTTGAACAAGGAGCAGATGGCCAGGCTGTTGCAGGCGCTGGAATTGAACAAGAATTTGCTGGGCATGACGGTCAGCAATCTCGCGAATCTCAAGATGATTGATCCGGCGATGCTCGCGAAGTGTCAGAACGCGGGAATATGCCACAATCCCGGCGCGCTCTCGGATTATTTGTGCAATTGCACGAACGGCTGCAATCACGCTGCAATCGCCGAATGCATGAGGCCCGGCAAAGGCGGGCCGGGCGGCGGCGGGCCGGCGGCGCCGATGACGTGGAACGATGGCGCTTCGGAAAAGGATTTGAAGTTTCAGGAACACGCGCTGCCGCCGGCGTCGCGGCTTTCCGACGCGCAACTCGTCGGCGTGAGCAAGGCATCGCCGGAGTTGAGCGGCAACGACATTTCCGCGCAGCACGGCGCGCTCGGCAACGCGGCTGCCGGCGGCGGCTCGGCCCATGCGCAGGTCATTTTGCCGGAACAGCGGCAGGCGGTTCGGAATTTTTTCAACCGGGACAATTAAATTATGCCAGACACCATCCTCAAACCGGACGAACTCGCGCCCGCCGCCGGGCTGGCGCGCAAAACCCTGGAGCAGCTCGACCGCATTTTGCTCGGTCGCAAGGAACTTCACCGCCTCGTGCTCATCGGCGTTTTGTCGCGCGGCCACGTTTTGCTCGAAGGGCTGCCCGGCCTCGGCAAGACCGCGCTCGTCAAAACCATCGGCCAGATTCTCAAGCTCGATTTCAAGCGCATCCAGTTCACGCCTGACCTCATGCCCGGCGACGTTCTCGGCACGCACATTTTGCAGGAAACGAGTTCCGGCAAACGCGAACTGATTTTCCAGCCCGGCCCGGTGTTCACAAACATCCTGCTCGCGGACGAAATCAACCGCGCCTCGCCCAAGACGCAATCGGCCATGCTGGAGACGATGCAGGAAAATTCCGTGACGCTGCTCGGCACGACACGCGCGCTGCCGCAACCGTTTTTTGTTCTCGCCAGCCAGAACCCGATTGAACTCGAAGGCACCTATCCGCTGCCGGAGGCGCAATTGGACCGTTTTCTGTTCCGCGTGATGTTTGAAAACGTGGACGCGGACGTTCTTGATCAAATCATTTCCGAACGGCGTCGCGGCGAACTGCCCGCGCCGACGTGGCAGATGGAACGCGGCCAGTTGGAAACGCTTTTTCAGACGATGGGGAAAATTTATCTGCCGCATCCGGTTTCGCGCTACATCGCGCGGCTGGTTTCGGCGACGCATCCCGGCGGCGCGGAGGCGACCGAGCCGGTGAATAAATACGTCAGCTACGGCGCGTCGCCGCGCGCGGCGATTGCGATTGCCGAGGCGGCGCGCGGCAATGCCCTCGTCGCCGGACGGCCGAGCGTCGGTTTTGAGGACGTGAAAGTCGTCGCGCAGCCGGTTTTGAATCATCGTTTGATTTTGAATTATCAGGCGCGTTTCGACCGCATGACGCCGTCGAAGCTCGTCACGGAATTGCTCGGCCAGCTTGACGAGACGGGTCTGAATCTGCCAAGGGACGTGAAACTAGCGAAGGTTTAACGGGATCCAAGCGCTCACACATGAATTTCAACGCAGAGACGCAGAGAACGCAAAGAAACGCAAAGTTTTCTTTTTGCCGCCAGTTAAATTTCATTTTCCCTCTCTGCGGAACTCTGCGTTCTCGGCACCTCTGCGTTTCGTTTTTATTTCTGCTGGCAATTTCCACCGCCGCCGCCGAGGAGTTCGGCGACGTTTCCGTTGACGCGAACGCGATTTACACGGGCAACACGTTTCACGGTTACGCCGAGATGCGCGTGAATCTGGAAAACCATTCGTCCAGCAAAACGCACGTCGTCACGCTGGTTTATCCGAACAACGATTACGGCAATTACGGCAACAACATCAGCCGGCTGTCGCGGTCGGTAAAGCTTGAGCCGGGCGCGCGCGAAGTGGTGTCGCTGCTGCAACCGCCGCTGCCGGCGCAAGGCGACGGCTCAATCCGCGTGGAAGTGGACAACCGGCGCGAGGGCGAGGTTCGCGCGCCGAACGCAAACAACCACTGCAATTATTATTCGCGCGGCGGGCAGGCGGCGACGGTGCTCGTCAGCCGCAGCCTGGATTTCGACGCGGTCGGGCGTCTGTTTCAGGCGAACCACGGGGCGTTCACGGCGGCGATGGCGATTGGAGCGCCGGATGCCAGCGGCGGCGGCTACCAGCCCACAACCTGGATGCCGGACACGCGGCGCGGTGGCCCGAACTGGCTGGAGCTCGACTACGCGACGCCGCAACCAGCAACGAACATCACGGTTTACAACACGCAATCGCCAACCTCCGTCGGCTTGATCACACTAACCGGCATTTCGGGAACCAATCTCGCCAGCATTGCGATGTCGTCCGGCAGAAACAGTTCCAGCGGCCACGGCTGGATCATCGAGTATAATTTCCCGAAAACGAAGGAGCCGGTGAAAACCGTGCGGCTGGATTTTGGCAAGACGCCGTCTTACAGCATCGCGATTGACGCCGTGGAAATTTCCGGGCCGTCCGGCAGCCAGTGGGCCGCCGATGCGCGCGCCAGCAGCGACAACAGCGCATCCGCCGGATCTTACGCGCCGCGCGGCCGGGGGGCGAACCCGGATTCCGTCGAGAGCCTGCGCGCCGAGTCGCCGGTTTCGGAATGGAGCGGCAACTGGCTGGCCTATTCGCCGTTCGACGCCGTCGTCCTCAACGCGACGGACATGAGGTCAATGCCGCCGGCGGCGCTGGGCGCGATTGGAGACTATTTGCAGGCCGGCGGAAACGTTGTCTTGTGCGGCAAAACCGGTTTGCCGCCGGCGTGGCATCCGTGGCAAAACCAAAATCTCCAGGGCGGCGTTGATTACGGAATCGGTTTTGGCCGCTGCTTCGCCTTCAATTCGGACAACCTCCCGGCGCTGGATCCGAAATCCGTCCAGACGGTCCGCGACGCGGTGCGGAATGCGGCGAATTACTGGCAAACGCTGCCCGACGACAGTGGCAGCGCGAATTCCGTTCTGCCCATCGTCGAAAATTTGAAAATACCCACGCGCGGCATCGTCATCATCATGCTCGCGTTCATCATCCTCATCGGGCCGGTCAACATCGTCGTCCTCAACCGCCGCAAGCGCCGGACGTGGATGCTGTGGACGATCCCGGCAATTTCGTTCGCCACGACGCTGCTGGTGTTCGCCTACAGCCTGCTGCGCGAAGGCATCACGCCCGACACGCGCGTCGTTGGACTGACGCTGCTCGACCAGACCAGTCATCGCGCCGCGACCATCGGCGGCACGGCGTTTTATTGCCCGCTCACGCCGGGCGGGGGATTGCATTTCGATTTTGAAACGGAGGCGGCTCCGCTGGTCCGCATTGGCTACGGTTCCGGCACCGCGCGCGAAGTGGACTGGACGCAGTCGCAACACTTCCAGCGCGGCTGGGTTTCCGCGCGCGTCCCGGCGTATTTTCACCTGCGAAAATCGGAAACGCGCCGCGAACGCGTCCAGATCGTCAGGGAAAACGGAAAGCTGGAAATCGTCAACGGGCTGGGCGCGCCGATCAAATCGCTTTGGATTGCCGACGCGCACATGAATGTTTATGAGGCTGAAAATATCGCCGCCGGCCAAAAAGCCGGACTCATCCCGTCAAAACCGGCGCAACAATCCCGAAAAACCGGGCCGGCCGGGCTGTGGCATGAAATCGGTTTTGCGGCGAAGACGGATGCCTTGAACGACGGCGCGGGAAAATTTTACGGCGCGGAAAGCTATTTGATGGCGAACACCTACATCGCCGTGCTGAATGGAAATCCGTTCATTGAAAACGCGCTCGGTGCGGCCTCCAGCCCGAAGCGCACGAAAAGTTCGGCGGTGGTTTTTGGAATTCTTGAATCAACCGAAGCCCAATGAAAGTCCAGGTCAAAAATCTGCGGAAGGAATTCGGCAAAACTGTGGCCGTGGACGGCATTTCGTTCTCGTTCGATTCCGGCCACGTCTTCGGCTTCGTCGGCCCGAACGGCGCGGGCAAGACCACGACGATGCGGATCATTTCCACCATCGAGGAGCCGACCGCCGGCGACGTTTGGGTGAACGGCTTTTCCATTTGCGAGGAGCCGGAACTCGCGCGCCGCGCCGTCGGCTACGTGCCGGACACGCTGCCCGCCCACGCGGACATCACGGTCCACGAATATCTGGATTTTTACGCGCGCGCCTACGGGTTGCGCGGAAAAAAGCGCACGCGGGCGGTTGAGGCGATAGAGGAATTCACAAGCGTCGCCGGCATCCGCGAGAAACATCTCAAGGCGCTTTCCAAAGGAATGAAGCAGCGCGTCAGCCTGGGCCGCGCGCTCGTTTATGACCCGGACGTCTTGGTTTTGGACGAACCCGCCGCCGGCCTCGACCCGCGCGCCCGCGTCGAACTGCGCGAATTGCTCATGCTGCTGGCCGCGCAAAAAAAGGCGATTCTCATCAGTTCGCACATCCTCACCGAGCTGACGGAAATCTGCAACGGCGTGGTCATCATCGAGCGCGGGAAAATTCTGGAGACCGGCACGATTGACGAGGTGTTGAAAAAAAGCGCGCCGCGCCACACCGTGGCCGTTCGGCTGCTCGATGCGCAGAACGCGCAGTTGCTCAAGGAGCTTTTGCAGATGCCGTTCGTTGAAAACGCGCGCGAAGCGGCGGGCGAAGTTCATTTTGAGCTGACCGGCGATGAATCTGCCGCCTGCGACATTCTTGGCGGATTGATCGCGAAAAAATACAAGGTCGTCGAATTCCGCCAGACCAGGACCAATTTGGAGGACATTTTCATGAACGTCACCAAGGGAGGCGTGCAGTGACCATCGCAGGCATCAAAAATCATTTTGCCGGCTGGCGCGAATGGGAGCTGAATCCCATCGTCATCAAGGAACTGCGGCAGGCCGTCCGCAGTTGGGCGGTCACGGGCATGTTGCTGCTGTTCCTGACGGTGCTCTTCCTGGCGTCGCTGGGTTTTCTCGTCACGCAAAGTTTCAGTGTGGACGTGAATATGCAGCTCGGCGGCTCGATGTTCGCGACGTTCCTGGTCATTCTCGCGGTCGCGAGCGTGTTTTTCATCCCGCTTTACGTCGGCATCCGGGTCGCCGTGGAACGGCAGGAAAACAATCCCGACCTGCTTTATGTCACCGCGCTCTCGCCGGGGTGCATCATCCGCGGAAAATTTCTGTGCGGCGCCTACATGGCGCTGTTGTTCTTCAGCGCGTGCATGCCGTTCATGGCGTTCACCAATCTTCTGCGCGGCGTGGATTTGCCGACCGTCTTCTTCATTTTGGCCTACCTGTTTCTAGTTGTATGCGCGGCAAATCAAATTGCGATCTTCTTCGCGTGCGTGCCGGCGAGCCGTCCTTTCAAAATCCTGCTGGCGCTGGCGGGCTTTATCATGTCCTTCTGGATCGTCATCCCGCTCGTCGCGGTCTCCTTTGAATTCATGCGGTCCGGCGTCGGCGTCACGATGTCCGAACCCAATTTCTGGATCGGCACCATCTCCGTTGTTGGCGTCGGCGCCGGGCTGGTCGGTTTGTTTTATGTCCTGTCCGTGGCCCTGATTTCGCCGCCGTCGGCAAACCGCGCCCTGCCGGTGCGGATTTACATCACCGTCATCTGGCTGCTCGGCGGCGCGTTGAGCATCGCCTGGATGCTGCGAACCAGCAAAACGGAAACCATCTTCGTGTGGGCTTACATCACGTTCGCGCTGATGATTTTTTCGCTGCTGGTCACCATCAGCAATTCCGACGCGATCAGTCTGCGGGTGCGGCGCGACATTCCGCGGTCGCGTTTGAAGCGGGCCGTTGCGTTCGTCTTTTTTAACGGCGCGGCGGGCGGCCTGATTTGGGTGGCGCTCATTTCCATCCTGACATTTTTCGCGGCGAATCTTTGGCCAACGGGAGCCGCATCTTCCAGCGCGGACAAGGATTCCTTTTCAGCATTTTATTCCACGACGATGGCCTATGCCTTTGCCTACGCGCTGACGGCGCTGTTCATTCACCGGAAATTTCTGGCGCGCCGTCCGCCCAAGCTGGCCGGGCTGCTTGCGATTTTGCTGGCCGGGGTGTGGGCGCTCGCGCCGAGCATCGTTTTGTTTTTTCTGAACCGGCTCTCGTGGAAATCCATCGAGGGACTGCAGCTCGGCAACGTCTTCAATGTCAATTCCCTCCGCGACAATGACCAGCGCATTGACCACCTGTATTTTGCCTTCGGCTGGCTGCTGGTGATGCTTGTCGTCAATGCGAAATGGTTCGCGCGCCAGGTGAAAAATTTTCAGCCGCTCAACCGGACGCAAATCCCGCCGGTCATCGTTGAAAATCCGCCGGCCACCTGAATGAAAAAACACCGAACGCCCAACACCGAACAGCCAGCATCCAATGGACGCACCGCGCCCGCCGGCAATTCATCGGATGCTGGCTGTTCCTGATTCCCCCGCATGGACTCCGCCCTCCGACAAGCCCTGCGCGACGGCGAAAAACTCGGCCTTCGTTATGCGCTCCAGATTCCGCAGGTCGCCGCGAGCGGATGGACCGGCCCGCGTTCGGGGCGGCGCGCGGGCAGCTCGATTGATTTTCAGGACTACCGCGAATACCAGCCCGGCGATGACTTGCGTTTCATTGACTGGGGGATTTACGCCCGGTCCGACCGGCTCACCGTGAAATTGTTCCGCGAAGAAGTCACGCCGCATTTGGATTTGATTCTCGACGGCTCGCGCTCCATGAATCTGGCGGACACCGCGAAGGCCATTGCCGTTGCGCAACTCGCCGCGCTCCTCGCGACTTCCGCCGCGAACGCGCAATGCACACAGGCCGTCTGGCTTTCCGGCGAAGGATTCCAGCGTCTGGCCAATGACACGCTCATGCCATCCGCCTGGGATCGGCTTGAACTGGACAGCCAGCGCACGCCGGAACAATCGTTTGAAATCCTGCCGCCAAAATTCCGCCGGCTCGGCGTGCGCGTGCTCGTCAGCGATTTGCTCTGGCCGGGCGAACCGCTGCAACTCCTGCGGCGTTTGCGCGACGGCGCGGCGGCGTTGTTTGTCATCCAGTTGCTCGCGCGCGACGACGCGACGCCACCGGAGCATGGCAATCTCCGCGTCGTGGACAGCGAGACCGGCGGCGAAAGCGAAATCTACATTGATTCCAGCATCGCCCGTCAATACGCCGGGAACCTCGCGCAATTGCAGCAGTCCTGGGCCGACGCCTGCCGCCAGTGCGGCGCGCACATGACAACGATCATTGCCGAGGATTTGGGAAATTCGCTCGCGGAACTGGAAGCCCTGCAACTGCTCACACCAGCATGAATGAAGAATTAAAAATGAAGAATGAAGAAACAAACGGATCGCGTCAAAATGCTGCCCGGCTTTCTTTTCTTCATTCTTCATTCTTCATTTTTCATTCACCGCGATGATCCCGTTCCTGACATATCCTCTTGCGCTGGTGGCGCTGGCCGCCGTGCCGGCGCTCGCGGCGATTTATCTTTTGCGGAACCGGTTTCGCCGCCGCCTGGTTTCCAGCCTCGTGCTGTGGCGTTTTCACGTCCAGGCCAAAGCCGGCGGCGCGAAAATTCACCGGCTTCAACTGCCGCTGCTGTTCTTCCTCGAACTGCTCGCGCTGCTCCTGCTCGTCACCGCCGCCACCGGGCCGCATTGGAAACTGCCGCAATCCACGCGTCCGCTCATTGTCGTGCTCGACGATTCATTTTCCATGCGCGCCGTCCGCGACAATGTTTCCGCCCAAGCCCGCGCGAAGGATTTTCTGAAGGAACTTTTTCGCCGCCAGCCGCCGCCAGCCACCCGGCTGATTCTTGCGGGAACGGAGCCGCGCTCGCTCGGCTCGACCGCGAAAAGCTGGCGCGAGGTGGACGAATTGCTTCCGCAATGGAAATGCTGGTCGCCCGGCGCGGCGATTGATTCCGCCATCACGCTCGCCGTTGAGCTTGGCAAACAGCAGGCGAACATTCTGGTTCTCACCGACCACAAACCCGCCGACGAAAAAATCTCCAACCAGCGGCTTGAATGGCTCGCATTTGGCGCGCCGCTGGATAATTTCGCAATCGTCAACGCCTCGCGCACGGCGTTCGGCGAACAGGATCGCTGCCTGCTCGAAATCGCCAATTTTTCCAGCGGCGCGCGCTCGACCAGATTGATCGTGCAAGCCGGTTCAAACGCCGCGCAAAGCTCGCTCATTTCATTCGACGCGCGCGAAAGACAGCGGCTTGTCTTCAACATTCCGTCGGCGGCGCCGTCGCTGCGCGCCACGCTTGAGGCGGATGCGCTCGCCGAGGACAACGAAGTTCAATTGCTGCCGCCCATCCGCAAACGGGCGCGCGTCCAAGTCGCGCTGACGAATGAAAATTTGTCCGCGCTTGTCAACCGGACGCTCGACGCGACCGGATTGCGCGCGGCGATTTCCGGGAATCCCGAACTCGTCATCCACGAAGCCGATTCGCCGGTTGGCAGCAACGCGTGGAGTCTGGTTTGGCCAACACTCGCGGCCACGAACGCCTTCACCGGCCCGTTCGTCGTGGACACTTCGCATCCGCTCGCCGAAGGCATCGCGCTCGAAGGCGTCGTCTGGGCGGCGGCGGCAGCCACCAATTTGCCCGGCGACGTGCCGGTGATTCTCGCCGGGAACACGCCGTTGCTTTCCGTCCGGGAAGATGCGATTGACCGGCGGCATCTTATTCTGAATTTGAACCCCGGACTTTCCACGCTCCAAAACACGCCCGGCTGGCCGATTTTGTTTTGGAACATTTTGTCGTGGCGGATTTCCGAAATGCCCGGCCTCAAGGAAAGCAACACGCGGCTCGGCGCGGAGGTGAATTTGAAAACGACCGGCGCAGCTGTCACCGTCACGCAACCCGATGGTGAAATAAAATCTTTTCCAAAAACCGGCGGCGAACTGGCTCTGGAAGCTCCGATGCCAGGAATTTATTCCGTCGTGACGGGACAAATCACAAATCATTTTTCGGTGAACGCGCTCGCGGCTGACAAATCGGATTTGTCCGCCTGCGCGACCGGGCAATGGGGCAGATGGAGCGAGGACACCGAACGCCGGCTCGAAGAAGCTTCCGCCGTCTGGATTTTCGGGCTGCTCGCGCTCGCGCTGCTGACGACGCATCTGTATCTGGTGGCGACGGCGAAAGGAGGAAGCTGAAATGTTCGTCCTCTTTCAGCCCGTCTGGCTGCTGCTGCTGATTCCGCTGGCGGCGGCGGGGTTTGCGTGGCCGCTGCCAAATCGCGGGCTGAAAATTTTGCGCGCGGTGATTTTTGCCCTCGTGGTCCTGGCCCTGGCGCAGCTTGCGCTCAAACTGCCCGACCGTTCGGGAACCGTGATTGTCGTCGCCGACCGCAGCGAATCCATGCCGCAAAATTCCGACGCGGCGGAAAAGGAAATTGTCGGCCTGCTGCACAAATCCATGGGGCCGCGCGACCAACTTGGCGTTGTGGCGTTCGGACGCGACGCTGTCGTCGAACAATCGCCGCAGCGCAGCGAATTTGGCGGGTTCACGGCGCAAGTTGGCGCGGATCATTCGAGTTTGAACGACGCGATTGAATCCGCGCTCGCGCTGATTCCGCCGGATGGCGGCGGGCGCATTCTCGTTTTGTCCGACGGCAAATGGACGGGCAAAGACCCCGTTGCCGCCGCCGCGCGCGCCGCCGGTCGCGGCGTGGCGGTGGATTATCGCTGGCTCGCCCGCCCGCAAATCAACGACACGGCGATTCAAAGTTTTCTGACGCCGCAATCCGTTTTGCCCGGCCAGGCATTCGTCCTGACCGCATGGGTGCAGTCGCCGGCGGAACAGGAAATCCAGTATCAACTGCGGCGCGGCGACGACATCATTTCGTCCGGCAGCAAACAGGTTTCGGCCGGGCTGTCGCGGCTGATGTTCCGCGACCGCGCGTCCACAGCGGGCGTGAACGAATACACCATCACAATTCAAGGCGCGAAGGACGATCCGATTCCCGAAAACAACTCGGCGCGGGCGCTCGTCGGCGTGGAAGGCTCGCGCCCGGTGCTGGTCGTTTCGTCGGCGGGGGAAGATTCCGGGCTTGTGAAATTATTGCGCGGCGGCGCGGTGGAAGTCGTCGGCAAAACCCCGGCGCAATGCAAATGGTCGTTGGAGGAGCTTTCACAATTCTCCGCCGTGCTGATTGAAAATGTTCCGGCGGGCGAAATCGGCATGAGCGGCATGGAAACTTTGGCGTCGTGGGTCGAGGAAACCGGCACCGGGCTGGCGATGACGGGCGGACAAAAATCCTACGGGCCGGGCGGTTATTTCAAATCGCCGCTGGAGCGTGTCATGCCGGTTTCGATGGAGTTGCGTCGCGAACATCGGAAGTTGAGCGTGGCGGTCGTCGTCGCGCTGGATCGTTCGGGCAGCATGGCGATGCCGGCGGGCGGCGGGCGGAAGAAAATTGATCTCGCCGATCTCGGCACGGTGCAGGTGCTGGATTTGCTTTCGCCGGTGGATGAAATCGGCGTGTTTGCCGTGGACACCGTCCCGCACCAAATCGTTCCGCTGGACACGGTCGAACACAACCAGGCGTATCGCGGAAAAATTCTGGCGATTGATTCGATGGGCGGCGGCATTTACATCTACGAGGCGCTCGTCGCCTCGGCGCGGATGATTTCCAGCGCGAAGGCGCAGACGAAACACATCATCCTGTTTTCCGACGCGGCGGACGCGGAACAGTCGGCGCATTACGAGGAAATCGTGGAAAAGCTGCGCCAGGCCGATGTGACCGTCAGCGTCGTCGGCCTCGGCACGGATCACGACGTGGATGCGAACCTGCTCAAGGACATCGCTCTCCGCGGCGGCGGCGAATGTTATTTCAGCGACAACCCGGACGAAATTCCGCGCATCTTCGCGCAGGACACGTTCACCATTGCGCGCAGCACGTTCGTGGACCAGCCGACGCCGTTTTCGGTCACGGCGGGCTATTCAATTCTCGGCGCGCAACTGAATTCCGCGCCGCCATCAATGGGCGGTTACAATCTTTGCTACCTCCGGCCGGGAGCAAATCTGGCCGCCGTCACGGGCGATGAATACAAAGCGCCCGTCGTCGCGTCGTGGAACGCCGGCAACGGTCGCGTCCTGTGTTTCTTGGGCGAGGCGGACGGAAAATTCAGCGGCGATTTTGCGAAATGGAGCCAGGCCGGGGATTTCTACGCGACGCTCGCCCGCTGGATCGCCGGCAAAAGCCAGCCGCTGCCCGAAGAAATGTTGCTGACGCAGGAAATTCGCGATGGCGTCTGCTTCGTGCAGTTGCATCTCGATCCCGAACGAAAGGCGGAATCATTTTCCACCTTGCCGCGCATAAGAGTTTTGCATGGACTTCCCGGCGTCGCGCCGGCAAAACAGACCGTCGCGCTCGAATGGAAGAACGCGGATTTGCTCGAAGCGGCGATTCCGGTTGCCGGACGCGAGACGGTTTTGAACACGGTTGAAATTTCCGGCCAGCAGCCCGTCACGCTGCCGCCCGCGTGTCTGCCGTATTCGCCGGAATTTGCGCCCGACCAGCCCGGACGCGGCGCGGCGGCGCTCGCGCAAATCGCCACGACGACCGGCGGACGCGAGCGCGTCGAGATTCCGAAAATCTGGGGCGAGCTGCCGGTGAAATCGCGCTACGTCGAACTTGCGCCGTGGCTGCTGGTCGCCGGAACGATTTTATTTTTGCTGGAAGTTTTGGAGCGCCGCACCGGCTGGGTTTCGCGTTTGTTCAGGCGCAAAGCGGCCTTTGCCCCGGCTGAAACGGAACAACCGGAAATTCCACAAGCCGCTCCCCGGCCAAAACCGGTTTTCCCGTGGCTCGTTCGCAAACCGGCGCGAACGAAAGCCGCGCCCATTGCTGCCGGAATAAAAAGCGCCGCGCCAGTTTCAGCCGCGCCCGCCGAACCAAAACCCGCACCAGAAAAGCCAGCCGGCGCGGAATCCACTTTTGACGCCCTCCGCAAAGCCCGCGAACGCGCTCATCGCCGCACGGACAAGGATCATTAGCAGAGCCGAGGTCACGGGTCTCGCTTTTCAAGTCGGAATCAAAAAAATCTCGAAATTTTTGAGCCTCTTTACGTCGGCTTCTACTGTTTTTGATACGCGGCACGCAAAGTTTGCACACCGCGCGCGACAAACTCCCGCTCGAAATCCGTGGGCAATTTCGCCAGTTCCGCCGGAGTTTCGACTTCTTGAAATTCTCCGCTCGCGGTGAAAACTTCTATCATTTGCGTGAAATAATCCGCGTCGTCCGTCCGAAAATAAACCACGCCGCCGGAGGCGAGCGCGGCGCCAGCGAGCGCCGGGAAGTTTCCGACGACGAGCCGGTGTTTGCGGTGCTTCTTCTTCGGCCACGGGTCTGGAAAATATATATGCAGCGCCGCGGCAGAAAGCGGCGGCAGGAGGTGTTGCAAAAAATACGACGACTCGATGCGAACGCCGCGCAGATTCGACAGCCCGGCGCGGCGACCTTTGCGGTCCAGTTTTTGGATGCGACCGAGGAGACGTTCCACACCGATGAAATTCATTGCCGGGTTCCGGCGGGCGTATTCAACGAGGAACGAACCGTCGCCGCAGCCGAGTTCGACTTCCAGCGGCTGCGGCTTTTGGAAAATTTCCGCCAAGACGAACCGCTGGACAATGGAACGCAATTGGACAATCAGATTTTCCTGATTGTCCGCGTTAATTTTCAAATCAGAAGACGCCAATCGGCAATCAAAATTAAAAGATGGTCGGGGCGGTGAGATTCGAACTCACGACCTCTTGTACCCGAAACAAGCGCGCTACCAGGCTACGCTACGCCCCGACATTGAAGGTGGAATTCTGCCCGCTGAAACGCTGCAATGCAACGTAAAATGAACGCGTTGTCGTGTAGTTTTCAAAATTGGCAAAGTGTGTGCGGTCAAAGTTGGAATGGATCTGAAGACGGGGCAATGGAGCAGGACGATGGGTTTGGTGTTTGGAATGGGGGCGTGGCGGAGATAATAGATGTCTCCATCTGGCCGCAGACAACGGATGACCGTGGCGCGTGGGGGTGCCGCGATGGCCTGGCGTTGGGGGCCGACGCGGACGCGGGTTTGCTGACTCTAGACATAGGGCCACCACGGGCAGCTGGGGACGGGACGGATGACGGAGCGTTTTTCGGCGAGGGCTTGGGCTTGGCCCGGGGTCTGGCCGAGTTCGCGGTGGATTTCATGCTGGTTGGCGTGCGGCACGAGTTGGTCCAAACGGTGATTGGCCCCGACGAGTTCACGGATGCGGTCGGCAGCCAGGAGGGGGACGAGGCGTTTTTGCCAGTAGTCGTGGCGGCGTTCGATTTTGCCTTTGGCTTGGGGTGTTGGGGCGTAGAGCAGTTTGACGCCGTAGAAGTGGAGGGCTTGGCCCAGTTGGGTGAAAGCGTCGGGGTTGTGAGTGTAGAAGAAAGAGTGGAAGTCCACATACAAGGCCAGCGGCGCGGCGAGCTAGGGCTCGCCGCCTGCGCCGCCTCGATTTACCTCGCGACTGCCATGAAATCCAATTTGCAGAACTTGACGCACACAACTCCGGAATTGTTCCAGGCAGAGGGCCGGCAACGCAAAGCCTGCCTGCCATTCCTTGATCACGTTCTCGCCATCGGCCCGGCCGTTGCCGTAACGCCACCCCGCCAACAGCGGATGCAGACAGGGTTTGATCCCTTGCTTGGTGTAACCGCCGGCCACGCCTTCCTGCTGGCCATCCTTGTGCAGGAGCCGCGTGAAATCCAAGTCCAGTGTGTAGCCTTCCTTCTGGCTGGGCAGTTACTGCAAACACCAACGCCAGAGCCGACGAAAGCAACGCAGGTTGTCGCCCGCCGAAGTTGAACACCCTGAAAAAAACGCGCCAGCACCGACTGGCTGGCGACGCGCGTGATGCCGAGCGGTTCCGGCACGAGCGGATCGCGCCACAGATGGGAAACCTGGGTGAGCTTGCGCGCATCACACAACAAGCCGCGCATAAAGGCCAGTGCTTTTCCAAGCGGCCACAGCCAGCCCCAAAACAGGTCGCTGCCCGCGTGCAGGGAATGTTGTTGGTCGGTGAAGCCGATGGCCTCTGCTTTGTCGTTGGATTTGCACCTTGGCTTCGGCGGGATTACTCAATGGCGACGTAACTCAAAAGGGGGTGTTACCCAAGGAGCGACCGGAAAAAGCTCCGGTTGACTCAAAAGTGGTGTTACCCAAAGCCCCTTGAAAGTGGAACCGAAG
>Ga0224534_1000772_pt1 | contig 19085 bp, 24 predicted proteins | sample 714E12024metaG_FD_172012 | JGI IMG/M metagenome (GOLD analysis project Ga0224534, IMG submission 172012) | Peat soil microbial communities from Stordalen Mire, Sweden - 717 E1 20-24 | ecosystem: Environmental > Terrestrial > Soil > Wetlands > Peat | place: Sweden: Norrbotten County, Stordalen... | reverse complement strand
GCAGGGCTAACGCCCGGCAACAACGAATCCGCCGGCAAGAAAAAGTCAGTCCGCATAACCAGAGCCGGTGTTTATCTCAAGCCTGCCCTGGTTCAGATCGCTCACGCTGCGGTCAAATCCAAGGATGTTCCTTACTACCGCATCAAATATGAGCGCATTGCCAAGAGAAGAGGCAAGAAACGGGCCATTATCGCTATTGCCAGGATGATCCTTACCGCTGTCTATCACATGTTTTCTACCGGTGAGGTCTTCAATCCTTGCGATCTCTACAAGGTGGATATGCCCCTGGAACTCCGTGATAAACAGAAGGAAAAGGCTATAAAGACGGCCGCCAAGCTTCTGATTGCCCAAGGGCTTATTCAAGAAACTGATTTACCGAGCTTATTTTTGAAACCTGCGTAAAATTTACTTATCTCTCCAAGGGGGGAGTATGCTCTTTTTTAGCTCCCATCCGTGTTATACGGCAATAATATTGTTTTCACGCTAATCCTCCTCGTGTTTTTGTAAATATGCCCTCAAGAATATTCTTCTTAGACCAGCTCCGCCAGCACATAGTTGGACAACAGCAGGCCGCGCTCCGTCAGCCAGACGGCTGAGGCGCTCTCGCCCATCAGCCCGTCGCCCTTCAGGCGCTCCAGTTGCTCTCCGTAAAAGAATTCGAAGGGGCGTCCTAACCGGGTCTCGAAGACCACTTACCATGTTGTTGGGAGCTAAAAGTCTCATCTTCAATCTTTTTGATCAGCGCTGTTATGTCGATTCCGTAATTCCTTTATTGATATAATTTACCATATCCGCTGCAAAATAAAGGGACTTATCTGGCGTATTTCTCTCATTTGCCTATCCAGATAATTTGCAGGTCTGGTTGCGCTGCTGTACGTATTTCCGGGTCTCCCGTTACTATTGCTGCTTGCATCTCCCGCGCCAGCCCCATCACAAAGGCATCGGCATAAGAAAGGCCACCCTTAGACTTAATGGTTGCTGCGGATTTTATTCTTTGCCAGGAAGCTTCCTGAACCCTGAAAGAATCGTCCAGAAGAATGCTGCTGACTACTTCTTCCGCAGTCTGTTTCCCCTGTTCTCGCAAAAGAATGTAGTATGCTTCCCCCAAGTTAATAGAGCTCATATATATTTCAAACTGATCACCAGAAATAATATCAGCGACAGTCTGAGCACCTGGCTCATCCTCAATTACCGCCATGATCGCGTATGAATCAAGGACGATATTGTTCTTGTTCAAACGTCTCTCTCCCTTTCCAGCTTTCGTTCACGAAGAAGAGCATCTGTTAACTTTTCCTGACCTGTGCTTTTATGCTTGCCTCTCAGGTCGAGTATGGGGTGAGTCGCAAGTGGCCGGAGCAAAATTGCCCCATCCGCTTCTTCCACAGACAGCTTATCACCCTTTTGCAAGCCATACCGCTTGCGCAAGACACTTGGGATAATAATTTGCCCCTTCTCTGAAATAGTAACCTTTTGAATCATGGTATACCTCCAATAATATTACTACCTGCTCAATATATACTACCATTTTGGCGCTGTGTAAAGCCCATCCAGCCCCTAGACTTCGTTGGTGAAACATAGACGTATCCACGGGAGTGAACAACCTGGCCTCATGCGCCCGTTACCACCGGCACCGGCTCAAAATATTTTACCAGTTCCTCAGAGAAAACAACACGCTAATCCGATTTACATAAGAGCTACAATAGGCGAACTTCAATGGATAACAACATGATAATCCGAAGACCCAAAAAATCACATTAGGCCATCGAAGCCCGTAAGACAGCAGATGCTTCATTCCATAAGAGTACCCTTGAAGGGCAGCGCCAGGAGTTCCACCTCCCCGGCCAAAGATTCGTACTCCGGGTCCTTGTGCACGAGGATGACATTGAAACTCTTGGCGTATGCCGCAATGATGGCGTCGGCGAAAGAAACCCGGTGGAGCGCCTTGAAGCGCGCTGCCGTTCGTACGGTTGCTTCATCAATCTCCCAGACAAATTCGACGGGTAATCTCTTAATCATGGCCCATCGGCGGTCAGCCTCCTGTTGGCCGCTCTCCCGCAGAGAGATGTAGTAGACCTCCATGAGAACAATATAAGGGATAATAATTTTCTCTTGACGAAGGAGGTCCGCAACTGTTTCGTGACCTTCCTCCTCTTCCATCAAAGCGATCAATGCCGAGGAGTCCAGAATGTACCCATTAGCCATCTCGCAAGACATCCTCTCTCCGTTCTTCCAGTAGTTTACGGCCAAGTCCGCTTCCTTTGGCGCATCCCTTTAACGCGGAAATAGGATCGCCCCGAAGGGGGACTACCTTTATTTCCTGGCCATCGTCTATCCACTCCAAAGAATCACCCTGCCGGATGCCGAATTTTTCCCTTACCCTGGCTGGAATAGCAGTTTGCCCCCGTTTTGTGACCGTCGTACGCATCTCTATCGCCCCCATCTCATTATAATACACGTCAATATATTACTCAACATGCTACATTATCATGTTAGCATGCGCTGGCTGTATCTAGGAGGGCTCCTGGAGCACACGGTTAACATGCTCAACCTCGTTCCGGCCGTCTGCTCGAACTACCCCCAGATCGACCAGGATCTCCTGGCCACTGGTGTCATCCTGCACGATATAGGCAAAATCGAGGAATATGAATATTCTTGCCGCATTGATGTCTCCGACTAGGGTCATTTCCTTGGCCACATCATCCTTGGCATTGAGATGGTGGGCAGAGCGATAGACAGCCGGATGGTTCCCGGACGAGCTGAGGCTCAGGCTCCTCCACATGATAGCCAGTCACCATGGCCGGTACGAGTGGCAGTCGCCCGAATTGCCCAAGACTATCGAGGCGGTGCTGTTGCACCAGCTTGACATGCTGGACGCCGAGGCCTACAAGATCATCACGGCCACCGGCGACAAGGAGGGCGGAAGTTGGTCATGGTCAAATTCTTTCGACAGATGGGTATATACGCCGCGCGCAGAAACCGTGGATGAGAGCGGCAATGCAGATCTGGACGGACTATGGGATGGGTGAGTCAGCGAACCTGGAGTAATCAGGGATGACAAAGTAGGACATTGCATGCAACTATAGTAACCTTACTCGGATTGCCTGTTCCATTCCAAGGCTACTATGCGCTGTCCCGTCACCCCGTCTGACTCGTTGCTGGCAAGGTACACAGCAGGCGGCACCATGATCTCCGGCCTAAGCAGGTTGCGGCGGATCTTTTCCGGTGTGCCTTCCGGAATCATTCCGGTTTCTGTGGCTCCTCCAGGGAGGATGCGGTTGACGGTTATGCCTGTGCCCTCAAGGTCCTGGGCCCAGATAATACTCATTGATTCCAGTGCTGCCTTGGAAGGGCCGTAAGGGGAAAACCCTTTTCGTTTCATCGTTTCGTAGTTCATGGAAACGTTGATCACTCTGCCCCAGCCCTGCTTTAGCATGTGGGGAACCACAGCCCTCGTCATCAGGAACACGCCCGTGACGTTCGTATCTATGATCATCCGCCAGGTTTTCGGGTCTATCTCCCAGAAGCGGGTGGGTTCCACCATGAAACCGGGGCTCACGTATTTCATGCCCCGGCCTGCGTTGTTGACCAGGATGTCTATACGCCCGTATCTTTGTAAAGCGGCCTGGACGACCTTCTCCACATCCTCTTCCTTGCTCACGTCTGTCAGGACGCCCAAGGCGTTCAAGGCCTCCGCCGCTTCGTCAAGCTCCTTTTGTTCACGGGCGGCCGTGAGCACCAGAGAGGCGCCTTCACGGGCATAGCCCCCGGCGATGGCGCGGCCCATCCCGCGGCCGGCCCCGGTGATGATCGCCACTTTCCCTTTCAGCTTCATTCCGTATCCCCCCTGTCATAACCATAATAACCCAGGGAAGAGTGTCTCGTAAAGGATTTCTCTCGTTCCGGAGATCCCGGAGCCGTATTTTTTTATCCATCTTTCGGAATGGACAATAATGTGTCCATCATGATCATAATCACTTGACTTTAAAAGTTGGTTTGCCTTCCCAGGCGTAGTATGAACAAAAAACTCCCATTAATTTCTTGCGTTTCTTGAACATCCGTATTATAATTTACTCAAGTACTTACAATAATACGTACATAGAGGTGATTTGACGCGGTGGTGAAATATACAGGCTCCATGACTACCGTGGGGAATTCTCAAGCCATCCGGTTTGAAAAATCGTTTTTCCAGGCATTAAAATTGACTGCACTTACTCCGGCTCATTTTTCCGCAAGCATCTTACCATCAGGACAAATCCTACTCTCAGTCGAAAGGTCCGAACCGGAATTTGAGGAGGCTGAAGCCCCTTATCTTGAGGCGTTTCTAGGCTTTATCGAAAAGTCTTTTCTGGCTGCGCCAGAAAAGAGATTGGTTCCTGTGGCCGAAGAAATAACGGCTGCCGCGAAGCGCTTTGCTGACGCCGTGCCGGCTGTGAGCGACGACGCGGAGTTTCCTGACGATGTCATTTGAATCGAACGGCTGGAAGCTGATATTTACGGAAGAAATGCAGGCACTCTATGACAAACTAATGCAAGAATCAGATGCCATTCTTACGTCGACCCATAACGTCGATCATCCAAAAGTCAAGTTTAGACGCAGGGTAGACTCGATTATATTTGAAGAGGTGCCACAGGACCCAGGGAAGCCGGCTTATAGGCAAGGGAATACTCTCGGTTCTGGTGCAAGGCACTGGTGTCGCGCAAAGTTCAACGGTCGATTTCGCTTGTTTTTCTGGTATAACTCTGAAAGTAAATCGATCGTATATGCTTGGCTGAATGATGAGAATACGCTTCGGAAGGCTGGCACAGAATCTGGCCCGTATGTCGTGTTCCGCAAGATGCTTGACCGCGGCAATCCACCCAATTCGTGGGAAGAACTCATAGCAGCATGTGAGCAATATAAGAACGCAGCAAAACCCACATAGCCCTCGAAATGAGGACTTAAGCGGGGGCTCTTCCCGGACAAGACACGCATGTGTCCATTATTCTCGCTATTAATGAAGCTACATATAGCGTGAAACTGGATTACTCAGTCTCTTATTACCTACTTTCAGGATGAATTGTTGAAATGTATGGGTAGTCTGGATAGTAATAATCTCGCCGTTGCCAAATGGAGAGAGAGGGATGGACAGTACTCGATCGTCTCAGTGAAGTCGCCCAGAACGAAATGCATGCATAGGCTAAGGGGCAGACTTGCTCACTCATAATGTTCGGCATGAATATTAAGATTTAGAGACCTGCCGCGTGTCAAGCGGCAGTTTTGCTTTAGAAAAGATATGAAAATATAAAGGAAGCAGTTGACAGACTTATAAGTATGGTGGTAATGTGTATTACAAATAGACAATATAAGTGCACAGAGTGCCAATAGAGGGAAAAATGGGTGAACTGAAAAGACTGGCTCTCAACTTTAGGGCATGGCTAGAAAAGTGCCAACAGGTACTGGATCATGACGACCGCCCGGCAGATGCCCTGCCGAGTTTTCAACTTGAGCAATTCCTTACCGAGCTGAACCTCGTGACGGTGAATGACAAGAGGGGCGGCCTTGACCCGGAACCCCTGCTAGCAGGTTTGGCATCAATCATTCGCAGGCATAACAAGCGTGTGGCTGGGGCGATGGCTACGCATTCCGTCCCTCAGGTCAACGTCACTGTTAACAGAATGAATCTTCTCAAACAGAGCCATTTCGGCCAGCTCGAAGCCGGGATTCTAGAGCTGCTGTGCAAGGCTGGGATCGCCAATAGTCTGTCCCGACTGCGTGAGAAACGGGGCATCTCACTACGACAACTGGAGCAGCAAAGCGGTGTCTCATTCTCCTACCTGAGTCAGATCGAACGCCTCAGCGGCAGCCTCCCCTCTCCTGAAATCTTAGCCAAACTGGATAGTGCCCTGTCATCCCCGAATTGGGAGTTGGGTATCTCGTTGCTCCGACAGCGGGGCGAATATGATAACGCCGTGCAACTGTTACAGCAGGAGGATGCGCGTCTCGAGGGCTTCTGGCTGCAATTGATGGGAGGAAGCCCCCTTCAGGATACTACGGTCAAGAGGAGCCTGTCCGGTCGAGAACTGGAGGCAGTGAAGAATGCCGAGAGGACAAACTCGGTAACACCAATGGCCGGTGATGCAGAACCTGGCTGGAAACGACCGTCAGCCTCGAATACTAACATCGATATCGGGCATGACGATACCCTTTACGATGGCTATGAAGATAACAATAGCGGTGAGGATAATATTGAAGAGGAATATGGCGATGTTTTATCTGTAATCCGGGCTCAGGAGCCGGGGGTGCTGACCTTTGAGCTATGCGATTACTTTGTTGAACTCAACCCAGGTATGCAGAAGGCGGTACTGCATCTGGTAAAAGACCTGGCCAAATTGAGCAAAGGCAGATGAACTTGATGGGGGGATATACAGGCCGAAATAACCACGGCGCGATCAACGCCCGAAGTTGAAGGAGCGGCATTTTCGCAAAACGATATCAGGAAATGGAGGCTGGCGACGAACATGGTGGATCTCCAGGGGGCTAAGACGGCGATCAATGAACTGGCCGTTATAGACAGACGTCTGCACAACAATCTGATCAAGACCAGAAAGGCGATCGATAGTTGGGATTTCAAGGTGTTGGAAAAAGTGCTGGAGGCGCTGGGTGAAGATGCCCGGCTGCTGCTGGCCAGGCACGAGGATGGGATGCCGAATGTCGCCCGTGCCTTGCAAGGGGCGCAAGAGTTTGTAGCGGGTGAGGAATACCCCGGTGAGTTGGAAAGGTCCCTGCGGGATGCCCATATCCCGCTTCAGGGCAGCTATCCCAATTATGAATTGATCCCTTTCAAGCTGATCTTAGATCCCGGGCAGGGGGCGGTGATACTGTCTGTCGGGCGCAAGAGCGAGCGGATATCCGCTTTTGAGCCCCAGCAGGTGGCTGCCTGGGTGGCGGCCCGGTACAAGAAGCTGGTGGATAAAAAGTTCGATTCACAGCGCTTCTGCCGGGAACTGGTGGATGCCTACCAGACGGGCAACCGGATCGCCTACAAGCAGGATGAAGTGCTGTGGGGCCATGCAGTATCACTGTCCACTATCTATGAACTGCTGACAGTACGGTACTCTGCCCGGCAGGAATATCCGAAGGAGCTTTACATCTTTGAACTGGGTCGCCTCAAGGAGCAGTTAGAGATCAGGTACCAGAACTACCGGCTGGTGTTCGGGACTGCCAAAAAACAGAAAAATGCTCTGCTGGTGACAGACAGCCAGGGGCGGGAAAACAGTCTCAGCAGTCTGATCATCTTTCATGAGGAGGGACATGCGTGAACATCGACGAGCTCGATCTCGAAGACCTGAAATCGGGCGTCCCGCCATCCAACGCTGGTCTGCTGGCCGGGATGACCCAGGGGCGTGAGGACTGGCTGGACCGGTTCCAGGAGTATTACCTGTATAACTTTATCAGGCGGGGGCACGGCAGCAAGGTAAAGGTGCTGGTCGGCAGCGAGGGCACCGGGAAGACCCATCTGTTGCGCTGCGTGGAACAGGATGCCAGGGCATTGGGTTATGCCGCGGCCTATCTATCCCTGCGAGATCTGGACTACAGGCTGAACAATCTTCCGATCCTGTACCGGACAATCGTCGGGCAGATCGACAAGGAGGCACTGGTGCGCGGCCTGTGTCGACGCGTTGCCGAGCGTCTGGGTTATGGCCAGGATGAGTACGACGGCTCTGGTCGCCTGCTGCCGCTGCTGGTGGAGAAGGAGGGCTGGGCAGTTGGTGATGCCAGGAAGGAGATCAGGATAGCCATCGCCCAGAGCTTTCGCGGTCTCGACGTAGGGCCAGCGTTTACCACATTCTGTTTTCTTGCCACTGTCACCAGGTTGGTCAACGGCCAGGATGAGCCGCTGGACACGGCGTTGCGCTGGCTGACCGGTGAGAAGCTTGCCTTGGGTGAGAGAAAGGCCACCAATCTGTTCGAGACCCTGCAGAAGTTCAACGCCCGGGCCTGGCTGAATTCCCTGATCCAGATCTTGAATATCGCCGGGGTGGTCGGACTGGTGGTGCTGATCGACGATCTGGATGAGATTGCAAGACCGATGCCTGGAACCAGACGATATTTCTACGCGACTGGCGCCGTGAGTGATACTCACGAACTTTTCCGGCAGTTGATCGATGACACTGAACTGTTGAGCGGCTTTGTGCTGCTAATGGCTGGACGCAGGGAGATCGTGGAGGATGAGAAGCGGGGTTTCAAGAGTTACGAGGCGCTCTGGATGCGGCTGCAGTCCGGTCTGCTGCCCGGAAAGCATTTCAATCCATATTGTGACATTGTGGACCTCGATCTGCTCTATGCAACCAAAAAAGAAGATTTTCCCCAACTGGTGGTAACCAGGCTGAGCCGCCTCCTGCAACAGGCGGGGTACAGGCGCCACTACCGGGAAGTGCCGGATTTGAGCGCCCACAGTGAGCTGAGGGCGCGGGTGATGGAAGCGGCCATGATGATGGAGAGGGTGGTGGACTAGATGAACGCCTACGATGATGAACGCCTGAAGGCGATGGCGGTGGTGGAGGCGTTGCGGGCGGGCGTACCGACCCGCGTTTCCACCAAAGCGCTGCCGGATCTGAGAGAGGAACTGACGGAACTGATCCAGGACGACCTGGAACTGCTTCGTCAGGAGCAGGGCACCCCGGGGCGTCTGGTCTGGGGGCCATACGGCCAGGGCAAGACCCACGTATTGACCACGGTAGAACACCTGGCTCTGGATATGGGCTTTGCGGTAAGCCGGGTCTCCCTGAGCCGGGAGGTGTCGTGCCACAATCTGGGGCATTTCTATAGCCGGGTGGCGCCGCTGCTGCGCACCCCGGACTCCACGGTCTACGGTCTGCAGCGCAAGCTTAATCAGAAAAAAGCCTCCGATTTGCCCGGGAGTCAGCTTCAGAAGCCGGGACGCTACTGCCATCCGCTACCGGGAGTTATCTTCGAGGACTATTTTTACACTGAGGGGGAGGAGCAGGACTTATTATACGGTTACTTGCTGGGCAGCAAGGTCTCCGCCGGCGAGTTGAGACGTATTCACAAGGCTTACCGTGGTCAACCCCTGCCCAGATTCGAACGGAACTTCAAGGCCAGCGAGGACGCTACTGCCTTTTTCGGAATGTTGGCGGACGCCGTCTGCTTCTGTGGTTATCGGGGTTGGGTGATCCTGATCGACGAGTTGGAGCTCGTCGGAAGGCTGGGCCGGATCAGCCGCTTGAAGGCATACCGCAACTTGAACTGGCTGTTGAACTGGTCCGGAGCGATGCCCTATCCGATCTATGTCGTGGGCGCTTCGGCGGAAAACCTGCAAAATGAGATGTGGCGCCCGACTGATGCCAATATGCCCAAGGACGAGGCGATCATGCCCGATCTGGCTTTTGAGAGATTTGGCGCTACCGCCAAGAATGAAATAAAGAAATTCTTTGAGACCGGCATCAGCAGCCGTTGCCCGATCGTCAAGCCGGTGACTGAAGGGGCGTTGGCGGAGTTGCTGGATGAACTTGTGCAGATCCACGGCCGGGCCTACGCCTGGAACGCCACTCTGAATGTGGAGAAACTGCTGCACGAACTGGGCAGTACCACGGTACGCACCTATATCAGGGCTACTCTGGAGGCGCTCGACATCAGCTACCTGTACCTGGAAGAGGTGGTGCCGGAAACGAATGACTTGGTCGCCTGTGCTCTCGAAGAGGATAACGCCTTCTTCTCTAAATCCGAAGAAGAAGATTCATATACAGGCTAGGTGGATGGTAGAGCGCTAACGTTGAATGCATATCAACAGCGCAATCCTTTTTGGAGTATTATATCAGCTAATAGATTTATCATACTGTAACACATGTTCGTTATGATGTATACTTAGATAGGACGGAGATTGTATTGGGCGAGGGATGCTAATGGAAACTAAGAACAAACTTTTGCGTCCGTTTCTTAAATGGGCTGGTGGCAAGCGACAGCTTTTGCCCGAGATTCGTTACTATGTACCTAGAAAGTTTAATACCTACTTTGAACCATTTCTAGGCGCGGGAGCAGTATTATTTGACCTGCAACCGAAAAGGGCTATTGTTAACGATATAAATTTTGAACTAATCAATACATATAGAGTTATCAAGAACGATGTTGATGCTCTTATAGCGGATTTGACCAAGCACAAAAACGAAAAGGAGTATTATTATCGACTTCGAGACGTTGATAGAACAGATGAGTTCTCTTCTCTTTTGCCTGTGGAACGGGCTTCCAGGATAATATTTCTAAATAAGACGTGCTTCAACGGTCTTTTTAGGGTCAACAGCCAAGGTCAGTTCAATGTTCCATTTGGTAATTATGAAAACCCTAAAATTGTTAACGATATTGTTTTACGGGCTGCGTATCAATACTTGATGTGTAATGACATTACCATTCTGAATGACGATTTTGAAACGGCTGTAATGCAGGTTACAAAGGGAGATTTTGTTTATTTCGACCCACCGTATGACCCTGTATCCGATACTTCGTCATTTACGGGCTACAATTTGGATGGATTCAATAGGGACGACCAAGTTCGTTTGAAACAAGTATTTGATGTTTTAAGCAAGAAAGGTTGCAAAGTCCTCCTTAGTAATTCGGCAACGCCATTTATTCGTGAGCTTTACAAGGAGTATGCAATTGTAACCATTTCCGCTAATAGAGCAATCAACTCAGATGCTCTAAACCGGGGAAAAGTCGATGAAATCTTGGTGATGAACTATACCCAATAATGGAAGTTCCTTAAACGACAGGGCATGGGAATACTTATTCGAACAGCATAAGATCCTTGATGTCGTTGAGCATCATGGCTACTTTGAGATTGAATAAAAGAGATCTTGAAAAAGGGTTGGGAAATGTTTTTAAGCAGTTTTGGCAGGCTTTTCAACCCGAATAGCCTATGATCATCTCAAGGCATGGATTGGATGAGAGCGCAATTTAGCTGAACAAGGCATCGCTTCGGAATGCACCGGTCATTTCCTCAGGCAGTCCAAATTGAAAGGAAAATCATCATGGTATGGCAATCTATACTGCCAGCTTTCTTAGCCTCGATGGTTGAATTTGTTGAAGCTCTAACGATTGTGATAGCAATCGGGGTCACTATCAATTGGAAAAGCAGCTTGCTGGGGGCAGGCACTGCCATGCTCGCCCTGCTCGCCATGGTTGCAATTTTTGGCACAACCCTGGTTCTTTTTATTCCCATCGATATCCTGCGCATTGTCGTTGGAATCATACTGGTGTTCTTCGGCATGCAGTGGCTTAAAAAATCCTTGCTCCGCTATAGCAGCCTGAAGGCCCTCCACGATGAAGCGGCGATCTACGAAGACAAGATACGCGAACTGCAAAACCGCGGCGATATTGACCCTGGCAAGTTTAGCGGATTCGGTTTTCTGGCTTCATTTAAAAGCGTCCTCCTTGAGGGACTTGAAGTTGCCTTTATCGTTATAACTTTTGGCGCTGCCGCTGGAACCGATAAGGTAGACGGAATTTTTCAGGCGTCGATCGGTGCCCTCTTAGCCTTTCTGGTTGTCGTTACTCTGGGTCTCACAATTCGCAGCCCACTCACCAAGATCCCGGAAAACACACTCAAGTTCATGGTCGGAATCATGCTGGTCACATTCGGAACATTCTGGGCCGGGGAAGGCATGGGCATCCAATGGCTGTTCTCCGATCCTTTCCTGCTAGTGTTGGTCGCATTCTATCTTATTCTGAGTGCCGTAATTGTTTGGTGGCTGAAACCCTATGGAATTGCGCAAAAATAAAAGAATCTTTGATTAAAGAGGGTACCCGGCGGGCGCGTCAGGTTTTCTGCTGCTGTGGTTTTCAACTCATGGCAGAGAGAGGAGAGACTCGATAATGAATATCATCCTTCGTATACTCAAAGAAGTTTTTAACTTTTTTTGTGGAGATTGGCGTGTATTCTGGGGCGTGACCATAACCACAGTTCTGGTCGAACTCATCGAACGCCTTGCAATTCTTGCATATGCGAAATCGTTTGCGGGTATTATCTTCATCGCTGGAATCTCTTTAAGCTTGGTCGTGGCCCTAAAGCGTGAGATCGCCGATTAAGCTAAGCTCAGCACAGGAAATACAAGATGTTCAACTTTTTGGATTATACAAGATGTCCCAGGGGCCGGGCTGCCGCCCGCACCTTACCCGCTAATTATTTTATCACAGATGGCTACCCGCTCTAATGCCCCCGCTTCCTGAAGCGGCAGGATAATAGCGGCTACGCCCCTAGTTAACTGGCTCTAAGCTTCAGTGGGTGAAAAGCAATCACCACTGAAGCCAAGACCCAGTTGAATCTGATCCTGCGATTTGAACTGGGTGTCGTACAGCTTCTTGTACAAACCTTGTTTTGCCAACAATTCTTCGTGCCTTCCCGTCTCCACGATCCGTCCGTTTTCCAGCACGAAGATCTGGTCTGCCGCCAGCACGGTAGACAGGCGGTGGGCGATCACAAAGCTCGTTCTGCCCTTCATCAACGGCAGCATCGCTTTCTGGATAAACATTTCCGATACTGAATCCAGCGCCGAGGTGGCTTCATCAAGAATGATGATCGCCGGATTCTTGAGGATCACCCTGGCGATGGAGACCCGCTGCTTTTCACCGCCGGACAGCTTGATGCCCCTGTTCCCCACCACCGTCCGGTACTGATCGGGCAGAGTCATGATAAAGTCATGGATGTACGATGCCTTGCAGGCAGCCACTATCTCCGCTTCAGTAGCGTCATTATTGCTGTATCTCAGATTCTCTTCGATCGTGTCGTTGAACAGATAGGGCTCCTGCATCACCATGCCGATCTGCCGGCGCAGCGATTCCAGTGTCATATCCCTGATGTCGAGGCCATCGATTTTGATGCTTCCCCTCAATGCCTCGTACAGTCTGGGGATCAGGTAGGTGATTGTTGTCTTTCCGGCGCCGCTGGCGCCTACCAGGGCGACCATCGACCCCGGTTGGACGGAGAAGCTCAGGTCTGTCAAGGCTTCGCTCTTTTCATTGTAGGAAAAGTGGACATGGTCAAAATCGACCTGGCCGAGGAAAGGCCCCGCCTTCAGAGCACCCTGCCGGTCGACGATCTCCTGTTTCTGATCGAAATAATCGAAGATCCTCTGAAATAGGGCAAATGAACGGGTTACATCGATGCCGATATTCGACAACTGGGTTACAGGCCCGTACAGCCTTCCCAGCAAGGCTACGAAAGCGATGATGGCGCCGATGGTGATTTCGCCCCTGATGAACAGGTAGCCGCCGTACAGGTAGATGAGCATGGGGCCGATGGTGGTGAACGAGCCCACCGTCATGATCAGCCATCTGCCGGCCAAGGACTCCCTGATCTGAAGCTCGGTCACCTCTTCGTTGACGCCGACAAACTTCTTGTACTCATCCTTCTCCCTGGTGAAGATCTTCGACAGGATGGCGCCGCTGATGCTGAGCGTCTCTTGAATGATCTGGTTCAATTCACTGACCTTTGCCTGGCTCTGGGAGGCGATCGCCCATCGCGCCTTGCCGACTCTACGGGTGGGGACAATATACAGGGGGAGCACACACAGGCCTAGGATGGCCAGCTTCCAGTTCATCAAGAGCAGGGCGACCGCAGTGGCGGCAAGCACAAAAATACTGCTCAGGGCATTGACGACTGTCGTATTGAAGATGTCCTGAATGCCATCGATATCGCTGGTCAGCCTGGTGATGATCTCGCCCTGCATGACAGAAGAGAAGAAGCTCAGCGACATATGCTGCAATCGCTGATACATCTGGTTTTTCATCTGGAAAATGATATGTATGGCGATCCAGTTATTCAAATAGGTCTGATATACTTGCAGTAGTCCCAGCAGAATCGTGATCAGAATGGAAATTGCGATCAGCCATACCAACAATTTCAGGTCCCTGTGGGGCAGCGCCTGGTCGACAATGCTCTTGATGAAAATCGATGGCGCCAGCCCCAACACTGACGATATTAATATCACAGACACGGCCACCAGCATCTGTTTCCAGTAAGGAATAAAATACTTCAATATTCTGGCAAGCATCGTCCTGGTGATCTGCGGTTTTTCCAAACTTTCATCATAAAACCGGATCCTGCCCACACCTGCTGGCATGGCTGACCTCCTCCCGCAACAGCCGGAGTTGTTCTTGCAGTGTCCTATTCCACCTGCGCCTGTTCCACCGGGGCACTGCTCTGCGGCAGGCTTCCCGCCAGTTTTGCTGTCAGTTGAACGAGCAAGTGGCGCTCTTCTTCGGTCAACCCGGTGAAGGGCACGGACAGGGCGTCAGCCCAGCGGTCTTGCACCCGGACGATCATCTCCCCGCCCTCGGCGGTCAGGCGAACGTTCCTCGTGCGGGCATCCCGGGGATCGGTCGAGCGATAAACCAGCCTGGTCTTTTCGAGCCTGTCGATCATCAGCGACATGGTGCTGGAACGCACAGCCAGGTGAGCGGCCAACTGCCCGATCGTAGCCTCCGACTCTCGGTTAAGGTAGCGGAGGATCAACCACTGCACGCGGGTTACGGATGGCGCCACCCCCTGTAAGGCTCCGGACCGGATATGGCGGTTGATATTCTGGTGTGCATAAAGATACTGTTCAATGAGGTCGTGCTGATCCACTTTTCAGGCCCCCAATTTATATTGTGTAGCTATATTATATATCATGGGAACAGGATTCGGCATGACTTTGAAAGGAAAAATGGCACGACCATTTCAAGTGCGGTTGGTGATGGAGCCATCATGCCTGGTTATTGCCCGAAAAGCACAATAAAAAATGATCCCTCTGTGATCAAGGGATCATCAATATTACTGAAAACAACGATTCCTTTTTCAGGTTAGTCTGCTCTCAGCCGCTAACCGGCCAAGACGGCGCCCTCTATCCTGCTTCTTAAGCCCTTTCCAGCAGGGAGCGCAGCTGGTTCACGGCGTTGCCGGAGAGGAAGCCTCCATGGTACCCGCACATGTGCTGGAAAGACAGTTGTGAGACCTGGCGCAGACCGTGGCTGACCTGGCCTCGGCCAAGGGAACAACCGTGGCCTCTCTCCAGAGCGCCATCCTGAACAGCGTGACGAGCCAGTTGGCTCAAGCTGTCACTAATGGCAAACTGACTCAGGCCCAGGAAAACCAGATCCTTCAGAACATCAACTCGGCAATTGGGTCACCCAACTCCAGAACGTCATTGTAGGGGCACTTTTACTCCAAGTTATGTGAAAGAACGTTTAAGAAGGATTTCTTATACGCATTGTGTTCCCTATCTTGTCTAAATATCACTACAATGTGCTCCGGTTCGAAATAGTGGGTGAGCGGTATAAACTCCAGTTTCCGGTCCTTGAATTTTGGTAAACAATCCCTGTCCACGGTCGCATACGTTACGCCCAGCCCCATTTCGACATAGAGGGAACTCAGTTCAACATTTGAAGACTCCATGATCACCCGAAAACGAAGGCCATGCTCTCTGAAGAGCTCTTCCAGTTTATTATGGCTGGAGTACTCATTGCTTTTCGGAGGTAAGATCAGAGGATATTCAGCAATCTCCTCAAGAGTAACTTGTTTTGACTGTACTAACGGGTGCCCCTTTGGCGCCAATAGAACCGACTCCACCTGCTTCCACCGCATCTTGCCAAAGCTGCCGGGTGCCAGCGATTCCAGCGTGATTCCGAAATCGACGTCTCCGTTTTTCACAAGCTCGATGATCTCGGCATGCGACCGGTCAAACAGAGACAGCTCCACCAGGGGAAACCGTTGGGCATACGACTTCAGCACTTCCGGCAACAGGTTGTAGAGCGTCGTGTAGGGGGCGGCGATCCTCAACCATCCTTTTTGAATCCCCTTCAGTTCATCCAAGTCTTCTACCAGGCTTTCATACTTCGCCAAGACTGTCTCCGCAAAATCCAGGAGCCGCTCACCAGCCGGGGTCAGAATCAGCTTGCGTTTGCCGATCCGCTCGAACAACTGGCAGCCCAACTCCTTTTCAAGGGATTTGATCTGCTGGGTCAGCGCCGGCTGTGTCCGGAACACGACCTCGGAAGCCTTGGTAAAGCTTCCTAGCTTGGCAATATGATAAAAGCCGGAGATCTGGTGCCATTCCACCCGGATCGCCTCCTCACATATAAGCAACATTTATTAAGCATTATTATAAATACTAATTTGTCTTATTAAAACCTCCATGCTAAATTAAACTTAACTAATTTCCATTTGAAAGGAGGTCGATTGTCGTGAAGGATTCCTTAAAACCCGGCTTGACGTTCGAGTTTCGGTATGAGGTTCCGGAAAGCAGGACCGTGCCCTTCCTCCTGCCCGAATCACCCGAGTTCAGAGCAATGCCCAAGGTGCTGGCCACCGGGTACATGGTCGGTCTGATCGAATGGACCTGCATTCAGGCCATCAATCCCCACCTCGACTGGCCGCAGGAACAGACTGTGGGCACCGACGTCAAATTCAGCCACGTGGCCGCCACCCCACCCGGCCTGACGGTCACCATTAAGACGAAGCTGGAAAATGTCGAGGGGAGAAAGCTCGTTTTTTCGATCATGGTCGATGACGGTGTTGACAAGATTTCCGAGGGGATTCACGAGAGGTTCGTCATTGACGCCGCCAAATTCCACGCCAAGACTGAAGCCAAGGTGGCTCGTGCCCTTCAAAAAGTTGGATCTTAGAATCATCGGTATTGTAAAGGCGACAAACAGCTTTTGCGCATTATATTCGATGTCTGCAGAATGCCTTGTCGGCATCGTTAATGCCCATCATGCATCGAGGAATGAACGGGAGGGTCGATCATGCCGGCTCAAGGCGCGAGCAACGAACTATATCGCAATGTTACCGATGTTCCAGGCATTTTCCTGGGCCATGTTTCCGATTACGAAGCGCTGACAGGCTGCACGGTAGTACTATGCTCCGAAGGAGCGATCGGAGGAGTGGATGTCAGAGGAGTTTCTCCGGGCACGAGAGAGACGGACTTACTGCGTCCCGGTCGCCGGGTGGAGTTTGTGCATGGAGTGGTGCTGGCCGGAGGCAGCGCCTTCGGCCTCGATGCCGCCGGCGGTGTCGCCGGGTACCTGGAGCGGCAGGGATACGGGTACGACACCGGCATCGCCAGGGTTCCGATTATCCCGGCGGCGGTCATTTTCGATCTGCACATTGGAAACAAGGATGTGCGCCCTAATGCCAAAATGGGCTATGACGCCTGCCTGGCAGCCATAGTAGGGAAACAGGCCGAAGGCTGCGTGGGGGCCGGCACCGGAGCCACAGTCGGGAATCTGCTCGGACCTGGCTCCGCAACTAAAGGTGGTCTTGGTTCCTGGTCTCTACAGCAGGGCGATCTGATCTTAGGCGCCGTGGTAGTGGTCAATGCCTTGGGCGATGTTGTCAACCCGACTACCGGGGTAATCGTTGCCGGGCTGCGCGATCCCCAAAGCGGCAGCTTATTGAATACCAGGGAACTGATGTCCAGGGGCGAGGTGGGCCGTGTCTTCCCGGGCACTAATACGGTGCTGGGCGTAGTAGCGACCAATGCCTGCCTCACCAAGGAGCAGGTGAACCGCGTGGCCTCGCTGGCCTGCCTCGGCCTCGCCCGCACCATCAGCCCCACTCATACCGGCTATGATGGGGACACCATGTTCGCTCTGTCCCGGGGATCGGTACAGGCGAGCCCTGATCAGGTAGGAATCCTCGCCGCCGAGTGTGTCGCCCGGGCGGTGCTCAGGGCCATGCAAGAAGCCTGGTCTTTAGGCGGCGTGCCGGCTGCCCGTGACCTCGCAATTGCGGCTCCGTTAGTTTGACGCGGCCCTTACCCAGGAATCTGGCCTCGTCGGTGGCCCACTGCCTCAGGTCGCCTTTCAGGGGATGGTCTTTTAAAGCCGGGTCGAGGGGTCTTTCGTCAACCAGATCGCTAATAATAGCGTCGATTTTGTTGCTATCCTTGCCGCGACGAATCTGTTGCTTGTAGTCCTTTTTGAATTGGTTAGTCCAGCGATAATTTAGCAATGGCGCCTACTCCTCGTCGCTATGAAGGCCATCGAAAATGCTCTTTCCAGGTTCAGGATAATTCAGGTTTTTGCGATCCCGAACGTCCTGCATGGCTTGTTTGGTCGTCGCATTTGGTACATTAATAGGAAAAGGTAGAGACCGGGTTAAAACGGTCTGCTTTAAGAACAGGTTAATGGCATCTGACATCGAGAGGCCTACAGTTGAAAATATCTTGCTAGCTTCATTTTTCAAATCGTCTTCAACCCTAGCACGCACAACGGCATCACGCATTATTACCAACTCCTTAAGCAAATCAATTAAGTTATCTAGATATATTGTAGCCCACATAGGGCTACATGCGCAAGTTTTATTTCCTTATATTTTGTTGACCACCGCCGGGACTTCTGCTAGCTTAAGGGAGATCCCCGCTATCGAACGAAACGGCAACGGGGATCGTCTAAGGGACTGTCACAATATTAATGTATCACAAAGACCGTGGTTTAATTGTATAGTTCCATTCCCCATGAAAACCGTTTCTCTCGATGTTAACTAATTCCATTTCAGCATCGGTGACTTTGATTCCTTTAGGGTAAGCATTGGTATCCAGCGCACAGTTGACTTGTAGTCCTGCTTTGGTTGTGGTCGCAGCTATCAGGTTCACAATGACTTCGTGACTGATCAGGGGTTTGCCTCTCCAGTTCTGACTGATGAAGGAGAATAACCGATGCTCAATCTTGTTCCACTTACTGGTGCCCGGAGGGAAGTGACTGACAGAGATCGAGAGCCCTGTTTCGTCGGCAAACTCCTGTAGCTTGATCTTCCACAGGCGAACCCGTGAACCGTTGCTGCCGCCACCATCTGCCGTAATCATTAAGCTGGATGCATCAGGATATAAGGTACTTCCCATATTGGTCCACCATCGGCGGATGCTTTCTACTGCGAACTCGGAAGTGTCGTTATCGGTGCCGACATTGACCCACCCCAGATTGTTGGCAACATCGTAAACTCCATAGGGCGAGACCCAGCCATCTGCTTGTATCAAAAAATCGTACACCGATACCTGTTCGGGTTCTCCCGTGGGACGCAGTTCCTTGCCCTGGTTCTTGAAATTTCCTATGAGTT
>Ga0224534_1000770_pt1 | contig 19125 bp, 18 predicted proteins | sample 714E12024metaG_FD_172012 | JGI IMG/M metagenome (GOLD analysis project Ga0224534, IMG submission 172012) | Peat soil microbial communities from Stordalen Mire, Sweden - 717 E1 20-24 | ecosystem: Environmental > Terrestrial > Soil > Wetlands > Peat | place: Sweden: Norrbotten County, Stordalen... | reverse complement strand
AAGCTGAGGCCGATGAAGTCGTGCGCCATGGCAATACCGGGCGATTCCGGATGCGCCGCGATGGCGACAGTTGTCTGAGCGCAGCAGGCCGCAGCCCACGCGAGCGCGCAAATCGGAGCGATGTATCTCATGGCGCAACCACCCGCACTTCCCCCTTGCCCCAAACCGTCTGCCGGCCCACGCCCACCCACCGGGCTGCGCGCAGCCAGGGCAGGAATTCGGCCAGCTCGCCTTCATATTCCGCCTCGCCCGTGAAGCCGCCGAGCGAATGCACCTGGCCGGTGCGGCCGGATTTCCGCTCGACCCGCTCCCATTTCAAATCCGCGCGCTTCAAACGCACGCCCGCGGCGCGCTGGCCCATGGCGCGAAAATCGATATCCAACGGTCCCGCGCCGTAGAGCGCGCGCAGGGTGCTGATGCGGTCGCGCAGCCGGCCGAAGAGAATCGCGAACTCCGGCCGCTCCGCCATGCCGCCGGCGGCCTTCAGTTCCGTGGGGGTCACAAATCGAATGCACACCCGCTCCACGGGCGCAGGGTCCCCATCCAGGGCGATTACGGAGGGAGCGCGCGGCTTGTCCGTCACGGTTTCCCCGCCATCCGCCAGGTCGAGTTGCTCGACGCGATGCAACTCCGCGCGGCCGCGGCCCGGCCCGACGCCGTTTTCGCCCAGCCGCGCAAATGCCGCCCGGAAGTGCTCGAGCGCCGGCTGGCGCAGGTCGAACACGTGCACATCCACGAAGAACCCGTCCCCCGCCGCGATGGTGAGGCCATCCAGGTGGACGGCGCGCAGCACAAAAGGCCGGGGCCAGTCCGCCAGGCCGCTGGGGGCCCTGCCCAGCGCGGCTCCCGGCTCGAACAGACGCGCGTAGGCGGCCGGGGAAGCGGTGTCGCGCAGGACCGCTCCAAATGCGCCCCGCACCACGTTGGCGCTCTTCCCTTCGGGGAAGTGCACCGGGTCCCTGGCGCGAAAGTGAAAGCGAAACCGGTAAAACTCGAATGTGGTCACGGCGTAGTAGCGCCGGCGGTCTTGCCGCCGGCTGGTTCGACTTGGGACAACCCACCGGCGGCAAGACCGCCGGCGCCACGCTGTTGTATAATAGTATGGCATTTGACTTTTGTTTTCGCTTCGTGACAATTCCGAGAGGGGGCGTGTGGGTCCAACCGCGCCCCCTCTTCTTGTATCGGGCCGGATCGGGGGTTGGGTGCATTTTTAGCAAAGAAGGAATATAGGCAGATGAAAGAAAAAGGTACAGTGAAGTGGTTTAACGCGGCCAAGGGCTACGGCTTTATCCAGCGGGAAAACGGAGAGGACGTCTTCGTGCACTTCTCGGCGATTCAGACGGAAGGGTACCGTACCCTGGATGAAGGCTCAAAAGTGGAATTCGAGGTGACGAAAGGGCCCAAGGGTCTGCAAGCGACCAACGTCACGGCGGCCTGATGAGTTCCGCGGGCCGGCGCCTCAGTGGATGCCGGCCCGCCGGCCCCAATTTGGAGGTTTATGAGCAAAGAGGACAGCATCGAGGTAACCGGAACGGTCCTGGAGAAGTTTCCCAGCGGGATGTTCAGCGTGCAACTCGAGCACGACCGCAAGGTTTTGGCGCACCTGGCCGGCCGCCTGCGGCGGAATCGCATCCGCGTCCTGGCGGGCGACAAAGTGACCATGGAGTTGTCTCCCTACGATCTGACCAAGGGCAGAATCACCTTCCGCCACAGATAATCCGTTCCGTCCCCCTCGAGCGACCCGGTTTTCGCGCCAGTGGCGCCAAATCTCACGGCCGTCTTTTCATCGGTCACAAGTAACATTGAAAATGTTTGCAGCGTCCCTTAGTTGCTGGTAAAGTGTTGTAATCAGAAGTAATAAAGCATTCTTATGAGAGAGCCGGACCACCCCGAAAAGCGATTCCGCACCCGGGTCAAAGACCACTCCCCAGCTATAATCGGAGCGGAGGGTGGGGTGGAAAAACCAAGAGTTTCGCAAGGCCGATCGAGGAAGCCGTCTGTCGATGCCCTCGAGGATCTCACCGCGGTTCTGTCGCAGAAGGTGGTAGGGCAGCCCGCGGCTACGCAGGTGATCGTTTCTTATATTCAGATGTACCAGGCGGGCCTGGCGCCGGAGGGCCGTCCCGTCGGCGTGTTCCTGTTGTTAGGCCCCACGGGCACGGGCAAGACCAAGACCGTGGAAGCCCTGGCCGACGTGCTGCACGGAAGCGAAAAAAACGTGCTCAAAGTGGATTGCGGCGAGTTCCAGTTGGAACATGAGGTCGCCAAGCTGATCGGCGCGCCGCCCGGCTACCTGGGCCACCGTGAAACCCAGCCCATGCTCACGCAGCAGAAGCTGAATGCCGTCGCCAGCGAGAAGTGCAGCCTGTCGCTGGTGCTGTTCGACGAAATCGACAAGGCCGCGCCGTCCATGACGCGCCTGCTGATGGGTGTGCTGGACAAGGGCATTTTGCGGCTGGGCGACAACACCACGGTCAACTTTGAAAAGAGCCTGGTGTTCCTCACCAGCAACCTGGGCGCGCGGGAGATGTTGCACGAAATCAACCCGGAGTTCGGCTTCCAATCCGTCAAGGCGGCCCAGCGCAAGGATCTCACCAGCAAGCTGCAGAACATCGCCCTGGTGTCGGTGCGGAAGCGCTTCTCGCCGGAGTTCGTCAACCGCATCGATTGCATCATCACTTACCAGCCGCTGACGGCGGAATCGCTCTCGGCCATCCTCGACCACCACATTGCCGACCTGCAAAACCACGTCAACACGCGGCTCGGCAACCGCTCTTTCACCCTGGAAGTGCCGTTCGAGGCGCGCCAGTTCCTGCTGCAGAAGGGCACCAGCCCGGAGTACGGCGCCCGGGAGCTGAACCGCACCATCCACCGCTACCTCACGCAGCCGCTGGCCACGCTGGTGGCCACCGGCCAGGTCAACCCCGGCGTCAGAGTTCGGGTGGAAGTTGCCGAGGACGCGGAGAAGCTGAACTTGCGGGCGCTGGAATCCTGCACCGCCGCCGCCCCAGTGCACCCCACCGTGCTGCTGGTGGACGACAACCGCGACCTGCTGCGCTTTCTGGAGCGCCTGATGGCCGATGCCGGCTGGACCCTGCTCACCGCCGAATCGGCCACGGAAGCCAAGAACCTGATGCGGGAGCACAAACCCAACGCCGCCCTGCTGGATTACATGCTGCCCGACGGCAACGGCATCGAGCTGGGCGTCGAGTTCCTGCAAACCGCGCCGCAGATGCAGATCATCGTCATGACGGGAACCATCCTGCCGCCGGAGGAAGAAGGGCTCTGCGAGGAGCACAATTTCCCGGTGTTGCGGAAGCCGTTTCTGGCTTCCGACGTCATGAACCAGATCCGCGCCCGCCTGATGCCGGCCAGCGGCGCGGTCCGCGGCGGCGTGTAGCCGTGGCGCGCATCCTGCTCATTCACTGGAACGCCGCGGAAGCCGCCGCGCGCGCCGACCGCCTGCGCGGCGAAGGCTTCGAGACCTCCTGCTTCACCGATCAGAGAGACGGGGCCGGTTTCCGCGCCCTGCGCGAGAATCCGCCGGATGCCGTGGTGATCGACCTGGCGCGGGTGCCGTCTCACGGCCAGGCGGTCGGCATCGCCCTGCGCGGGCAGAAGGCCACCCGCATGGTTCCGCTGGTGTTCATCGAAGCAGACGCCGAAAGGACCGCCCGCGTCCGAGGGCTGCTGCCCGACGCGGTGTTCACCACCTGGCCGCGAATCGGCGCGGCGCTGCGGCGCGCGCTCCGTCATCCTCTTCAAGATCCCGCGGTCCCCGGCACGTTCGCCGGCTACGCCGGCACGCCGCTCCCCAAGAAACTGCGCATACGGGAAGGCTCCGTGGTGGCGCTGGTTCACGCACCCGAGGGTTTTGAGGCCAAGCTCGCCCCGCTGCCCGAGGGCGCCCGCGTCGAGAGGCGCATGGGCAACGCCGATGTGATCCTGGCGTTTGTGAAGTCCGCCGCCGCGCTCGGCCGCGAACTGCCGGCACTGGCGCGCGAGATGCAAGCAGGCCGCACGTTATGGCTGATCTGGCCCAAGCAAACGTCACCGCTGGCCGGCGATCTGGGCCAGCCGAAGGTCCGCGAAATGGGCCTCGAAATCGGCCTGGTGGATTACAAAGTATGCGCCGTGGATGAGACCTGGAGCGGACTGGCATTCGCCGTGCGCAGCGCCAGGGGCGCAGCCATAGATGGTGACAGTCATGCTCCCTCTCAACCCGGTATACGCTGGCCGCGAACAAAAAAGCCGCGCCCCCGTCTCCGGAAGCGCGGCTGAGAATCAGAGGTTTGTCTAGTAATCCATCTCCGGCCCGTGGCCGCCACCCATGGAGGCCTGCTTCTTCTCCGGAATTTCCGCCACCATGGCTTCGGTGGTCAGCATCAGGGAGGCGATGGAGGAGGCGTTCTGGAGCGCCGTGCGGGTCACCTTGGTGGGATCGATCACGCCCGCCACCACTAGGTCTTCATAGACGTCCGTCTGGGCGTTGAAGCCGAAGTTGGGGTTGGTGTTCTCCCGCACCTTCCCGAGCACGATAGCGCCTTCGGTGCCGGAGTTGGACACGATCTGGCGCAGCGGTTCTTCGCAGGCGCGCTTCACGATGTTCACGCCGATCTGCTCGTCGCCGTCAAGCTTCAGATCCGCCAGGACTTTGGCCGCGCGCAGCAGGGCTACGCCGCCGCCCGGGACGATGCCTTCCTCGACCGCGGCGCGCGTGGCGTGCAGAGCGTCTTCCACGCGGGCCTTCTTTTCCTTCATTTCAGTCTCGGTGGCCGCGCCGACTTTGATCACCGCCACGCCGCCGGCCAGCTTCGCCAGCCGCTCCTGCAGTTTCTCGCGGTCGTAGTCCGAGGTGGTCTCTTCAATCTGGGTCTTGAGCTGCTTGATGCGTCCCTGGATGGTCTTCTCGGTGCCGGCGCCGTCGATGATCGTGGTGTTGTCCTTGTCCACCGTGACGCGCTTGGCCTTGCCCAGGTCTTCCAGCCGCACGCCTTCCAGTTTGATGCCGGTTTCTTCCATGATGGCCTTGCCGCCGGTGAGGATACCAATATCCTCCAGCATGGCCTTGCGGCGATCGCCAAAGCCCGGGGCCTTCACCGCGCAGGCGTTCAGCGTGCCGCGCAGCTTGTTGACCACCAGCGTGGCCAGCGCTTCGCCCTCGACTTCCTCGGCGATGATCAGCAGCGGCTTGCCGGAGCGCGCAATCTGCTCGAGCAGCGGCAGCAGGTCTTTCATGTTGGCGATCTTCTTCTCGTGGATCAGGATGTACGGCTCTTCCAGCACCACTTCCATCCGCTCCGCGTCGGTCACGAAGTAGGGGGAGAGATAGCCGCGGTCGAACTGCATGCCCTCGACGGTTTGCAGCTCGGTGGTCATGGTCTTGGACTCTTCCACCGTGATCACGCCATCCTTGCCGACCTTGGTCATAGCTTCGGCAATGATGGTGCCGATGGTCTTGTCGCTATTGGCGGAAATGGTGCCGACTTGAGCGATCTTCTCGTTGTCGGAGACCTTCAGGGACATCTTCTTGACCTCTTCGACGACCGCGTCGACGGCCTGCTCGACTCCGCGCTTCAGGGCCATCGGATTGGCGCCGGAGGCAACCGCCTTCACGCCTTCACGGAAGATCACCTGAGCCAGAATGGTGGCGGTGGTGGTGCCGTCGCCGGCCACGTCGCTGGTCTTGGAAGCGACCTCGCGCACCATCTGCGCGCCCATGTTCTCGAGCGGGTCCTTGAGCTCGATTTCCTTGGCCACCGTGACGCCATCCTTGGTGATGGTCGGGCCGCCGAACTTCTTCTCGAGAACCACGTTGCGGCCCTTGGGGCCGAGTGTCACCTTGACCGCGTCGGCAAGCTGGTTGACGCCGCGCAAAATCGCCTGACGGGCTGCTTCGGAATATACAATTTGTTTTGCCATCGTTTCTCCACTCCTTAGGAAGCCTTCTTCGCCTCTTTGGGCGCGGCTTCGAGAATGCCGAGGACCTCGTCCTCGCGCATGATCAGGTATTCATTGCCATCCAGCTTGATGTCGCTGCCGGAGTACTTGCCAAACAAGATTCGGTCGCCCACGTGGACGTCCAGAGGAACCACTTTGCCGTCTTCCAGGCGCTTGCCCTTCCCCACCGCCGCGACCTCGCCCTCCTGGGGCTTCTCTTTGGCCGTGTCCGGAATGTACAGGCCGCCTTGCATCTGCTCTTGCTGCTCAATCCGTTTGACCACGATCCGGTCATAGAGCGGACGAATTTTCATAAAACAACCACCTCCACTGAAGAAAATTGAGTATTGGTTAACGATCGAACCCATGTCGGAAACTGCTGGGTTCCACTGACTATTATTAGCACACTCTGGCGAAGAGTGACAAGATCTGCTTGTAACTAATTGCAATATAACAGGTTATTATACTTGACAACAACGGGCTAAGATTGCTTGATAGCCCTACATCTGGGGCGCATCTTCAAGTATGCCGCGCTCCCGCCTTGTCGACGGTGCCGCCGGTGACGAAAATCTTGATGTGATCGGAACTCATCCCAGGGGGGAGCATAGCGCGTGGTGGGGTAACGCCGCGCTATAGTGGAGTTACCCCCATGCGAGGCACGCGCTGGCTCGTGCTGGTGGCCATTGCCGCGATCCTGGGCGGTGTCGGCCTCACGTACCGAGCCCAAAAGAAGGTCCTCCGCGATCAGGCTCCTCCTAAGCCGGCCGCGCTCCCCACGGAATTGAACTCCTCGGCCGAACACTGGCACTTCACCGACACGGACCTGAAGACTAATAGCGTCATAGCGGAAATCGACGCCGAGGACTTCCGGCAGGTCAAGGACTCCGACCGCGTGGATCTCAAGAACGTCACCATCCGAATCCCCACCAAGGATGACGCCTCCTACGACGTGGTGAAGAGCGCCGCGGCCTCGTTCTTCTCATCTGACCATCACCTCTTCTCGGAAGGCGAAGTCGAAATCACGCTCCGTGTGCCCAAGGATGGCCCGCCCACCCACACCCCGGTCTCCATCAAATCATCCGGCGTCAACTTCGACAGCGAGACATACCGGGCTACAACCGACCGGCCCTCGACTTTCGTCTTCCAGAACGGCGACGGCCACTCCACGGGCGCCACCTACGACCCCAACACCCACGAGCTGCAAATGACCAGCGACGTGGAGGTGGATTGGAATCCCCCCGGCCCCAACGCCAAGCCCATCAAGATTGAGACCCAGCGGCTCAGCTACCACGAGACCGCTTCCCAGATCTGGCTCAATCCGTGGGGCCGGCTGACGCGCGAGAACACGGTGGTCGAGGGCAACGACGTCACGGTCTATCTTCAGGACGACGACGCCGGCCACAAGATCATCCGCAAGATCGAAACCACCCACGCGCATGGCACCGACGACTACCCCAATCGCAAGCTGGCGTATTCCGCCGATTACCTGCTGGTGGATTTCGACGACGATGGCGCGGTCCGGAAGCTCACCGGGTCCACCGCCGCGCGGCTGGTCTCGACCTCCGAGGCTTCCGAAACCACCGTCACCGCCGACCGCGTGGAGATGGATTTCGAATCCCAGAACAAGCAGAGCGTTCTTTCGCACGTGTCCGCCGCCGGACACGGCCTGGTGACTTCCAAGCCGCTGCCCGCCCCTGGCCGGCAGCTCGGCGAGACCCACACGCTGCGCAGCGAGAATATTGAAATGAAGATGCGCCCCGGCGGCCGCGAAATCGAAACCGTGGTCACGCATGCGCCCGGCGTCCTGGAGTTCCTCCCCAACCTGCCCGCCGACCACCACCGCACGCTCAATGGCAACGACCTCTATATCGCCTACGGCCCGCAGAACCGCATTCAACAGTTCCGCGCGCGCAACGTCACCACGCGGACCGAACCCACCGCCGAAGAACGCAAGCGCAACCGCGCGCTCTCCGTCACCGCCAGCCGCGATTTGCTGGCGCACTTCGATCCGCAGACCAGCCGCCTGGCATCCATGGAGCAGACCGGCGATTTCGCTTACGACGAAGGCGGACGCCATGCCCGGGCCGCCAAGGCCACGCTCGATTCCGGCCAGAACGTGATCCTGCTCGAGACTTCCGCGCGCGTTTGGGACGAGACCGGCTCCACTTCCGCCAACCACATCCGGATGGACCAGCGCACCGGCGACTTCACCGCCGAGGGACAAGTGAACTCCAGCCGCCTCCCCGACCAGGACCAGAAGAAGAACTCCGAGATGCTTTCCGGCGACCAGCCGGTGGAGGCGCAAGCGCGCAAGATGGATTCCTCCAACCACAACCGCGCCATCCACTACGAGGGCGACGTCACCATGCGGCAGGGCGCCAACCGCATACAGGCCGGCGTCATCGACGTGAACCGCGAAAAACGCACGCTGGTGGCGGACGGCCACGTGGTCACCAACCTGTGGGAGGAGCCCAAGGGCGACGAGAAGAAGTCCGCCGCGCCCGTGCTCACCGTGGTGCACGCTTCTCACTTGGTCTATACCGAGGAGAACCGCCTGGCGGTCTATACCGGCGGGGTGCTGCTGAACCGGCCGGGGCTCCAGGTGAAAGGCAAGGAACTGCGCGCGTTCCTGGCCGAATCGGGCGCCGATTCGCGGCTCGAGAAGGCCTTCGCCGATGGCGCCGTCGAAATTGTCGAGAACGCCCCGGACCGGACGCGCACCGGAACGGGCGAACACGCCGAGTACTACACCGACGCCCAGAAGGTGCTGCTGCGCGGCGGAAGGCCCAAGCTTGTGGATAGCGTGAAGGGTTCTATGCAGGGCGACGAATTGACCTACTTTGCCAACGATGGTAGGCTGCTGGGTAGTGGGTCTCCGCAGCAGCCCGTCAACAGCCGAATTCGCCGCAAAAAATAAATCCGCATGAACAAACTCGAGACTCGAGAGATCTCCAAAGCCTATCGCGGCCGTCGTGTGGTGGACGACGTCTCGGTGTTCGTGCAGCAGGGCGAAGTGGTGGGACTGCTGGGCCCCAACGGCGCCGGCAAGACCACGACGTTCTACATGATTGTGGGGCTGATCGGCCCCGATTCCGGCCGCATCCTGGTGGATGAGGAGGATATTACCGGCCTGCCCATGTACCTGCGCGCGCGCCGCGGCATCAGCTACCTGCCACAGGAGGCTTCCGTCTTCCGCAAGCTCACGGTGGAAGAGAACCTGATGGCCATTCTGGAAACGCTGCCCCTGCGCTCGCGCGAGCGCCGCGAAACCATGGAGCAGCTCATCGAGCAGCTCGGCCTCGAGAAAGTGCGCCGCAGCCATGGCTACATGCTCTCGGGCGGCGAGCGGCGCCGCGTGGAAATCGCGCGCTCGCTGGTGATCAGCCCCAGCTTCCTGCTGCTGGATGAACCCTTCTCCGGCATCGACCCCATCCAGGTGCTCGAGCTGCAGCGCATCATCTTCGACCTGAAGCGGGCCGGCATCGGCATCCTGGTGACCGACCACAACGTACGCGAGACCCTGCTGGTGACCGACCGGGCCTACATCATCAACAATGGGCGGATCTTCCGCGCGGGCAGTCCCGAGGCCCTGGGACGCGACCCCGAGGTCAAACGCGTCTACCTGGGCGAATCGTTCAACCTGTAGGATGTGAATGCTATGAGACCACTGTTCCTGCTCTGGTTCGGCGCGGTTTCAGCCTGGGCGCAGCCGTTTTCCTTCGGGGTGAAGGCGGGGGTGCCCCTCAACAATTTTCTCGACGCCGCTGAGAGCCAGCACTTCGCTTTCAACGCCAATACCAACCGGTACATCGTCGGCCCCACGGCGGAATTGCATCTGCCCTTCGGCTTCGGCATCGAATTCGACATCCTCTATCGCCATTTCGACTACAACGGAAGCGGCACCCTGGCCGGCGTCGTCACCAACAGCGGTACTACCGGAAACGCCTGGGAATTCCCGCTGCTGGCGAAGTACCGGCTTCCCATGAAAATCGTGCATCCGTATGTGGATGCGGGCGTCGCCTGGGACACGCTGAGCGGCCTCACCCAAACCATCGCCAACACCGTGGCGCCCGGCCACACGACCACCACGACCACGTCCAGCCCGGCGGAACTGAATACCACCGCGACCCGGGGCTTCGTGATGGGCGCCGGCCTGAGCGTGAAGGTGCTGGTGATCCACCTCTCGCCGGAGATCCGCTTCACGCGCTGGGGCGCGCAGCATTTCATCGATCCCAACGGCCTGCTGCACAGCAATCTGAACCAGGGCGAGTTCCTGCTGGGGATCACGTTCTAACGGCAGTTGGCGATTCATCGGCTATTCATCTTCCGCGGCCTAAAATACCCGTATGGCCGCACTGGATTTCAAGCTCGTCCACGCGCTGCTGGCAAGCTTTGCGATCGCGGCCGCTCAGACCCCCGCGCCTTCATTTTCGATCACCGGCACGGTGCTCGACCAAAGCGGAGCCAGCGTGCCCGGCGCAAGCGTGAGGTTGCTCGCCTCGGACAAGCCCCTCGAAACCCTTCAGACCGGAAGTTCGGGCGGTTTCCGTTTCGTAGGGCTGGCGGCCGGAGCCTACGCCGTGGAGGCCCAGCACGACGGCTTCAATGACGCGACGGCCCGGGTCCGGCTTGGCCCCAGGTCGCGGACCGGGCTGACCCTCACTTTGGAAGTCGCCGGCGTCACCTCGGAAATCTCCGTCGACGACTCCAACGGCCAAGTCTCGGCTGAGACGTCCGCCAACCGCGATGCCGCCGCCGTAAGCTCGAACCTCATGGAAAAGCTTCCCGTCTTCGATCAGGACTATGTATCGAGGATGTCCGTTTTCCTGGATGCCGGTTCCACCGGCACGGGTGGTTCCTCGCTGGTGGTGGATGGGATGGAAGCCAACTCTCTCGGCGTCAGTGCGTCGGCCATCAAGGAGGTCCGAATCAACCAGAATCCCTACTCGGCGGAGTTTGCCCGGCCCGGGAAGGGGCGCATCGAGATTATTACGAAGGACGCCGGCGCCGCATTCCATGGCGCGATCGGCTTTACGTTCCGCGACTACCACCTGGATGCCCGCGACTACTTCGCGCAGTTCCGCGCTCCCGAGCAGCGGCGCATCCTGGAAGGCGCGTTGCTTGGCCCTCTGGGACACGGCGGGAAGACGGCGTTTCTTCTCTCCGGAAGCCGCCAGGAAGACAATTTGCAGGCGGTCGTCTATGCCCAGACTCTTGCCGGACCGGTTCGGGAGTCCACTCCCAGCCCCAGCGGCCTCACCCAACTCTCGCTGCGCATCAGCCACCAGTTCACGTCCAATCACGCCATGTTCTGGCAGTTCAATGACCGCGAGTATCCGGGCCACAACCTCGGCGTGGGAGGCCTCACGCTTCCCGAGGCAGGGACCACTCCCGATCATTGGGAGCGGGAGTTTGTCATCAACGACAGGCTCTCCGTGACGCCTCGATTCATCAACCAGTTTCAGGCGCTGGTGGGCCGCGAGCACCAGGGTATGAGCAGCGTGACCTCGGCCCCCTCGATTGTGGTGCAGGGCGCGTTCACCGGAGGCGGCGCGCAGATTGACCTCCTGCGAACCGAGAACCACGTTCAACTGAACGACGTGGCGAGCTGGTCCACCGGCAAACACCTGCTGAGATTCGGCTGGAACGTGCCGGACTGGAGCCGCCGCGGCGTCGATAATCGAAACAACTTCGGCGGCACGTTCTATTTCTCGACTCTTCAGGACTACGCCGCTCAACGGCCCTACGCGTTTCGGATTCAACAGGGTGTGGACCACCTCGTGTACTGGCAAAAGGAAACAGGCTTGTTCGTGCAGGATGAGTTCAAAGCGCGGCCCGATCTTTCGCTCGCCATCGGCCTCCGTTACGACTGGCAGAATTATCTTCACGACGACAACAACTTCTCGCCCCGACTGGCTTTTGCCTATGCGCCTAGGAGCAAGACGACGGTGCTGCGCGGCGGAGCCGGCGTGTTTTACGACCGCACCGGGGCCGGACCGTTGGCGGACCTGCTTTTCTATAACGGCCAGCGGCTGCGGAATTATCTCATCCCGAACCCGGACTATCCCGACCCATACGTGGCAATCGGGACGCTGGCGAGCCAGTCCCCGGAGATCGTGCGCCTCGACCCCACTGTGCGCGAACCTTATTCCATTCAATACAATCTCTCGGTGGAGCGGCAGGTTGGCAGGAAAGCTACCCTCTCGGCGAGCTGGCGGGGCGCCCGCGCGGTGAAGCTATACCGTTCCGTGGATGTGAACGCTCCCCTGCCGCCCGACTATCAGGTTCGGCCGGACCCGGGCGTGGGGATCTTCCGGCAGATCGAATCTGCCGGCCGTCAAACTTCCAACGCTCTCGACGTGACCCTTCAGGGAGACGTGACCCGCTTTTTCACGTGCCTGGCCCAGTACACTCTCAGCCGCACATATAACAACACCGGCGGCATCAACTGGTTTCCGGCCAATCAATACGACCTCTCGGGGGAATGGGCGCGGGCCGACTTCGACCAGCGCCACAAACTCAACGCGCTGGGCAGCTTCGCCGTGGGCAAACGGATGAACCTGGGAGTGGCGCTCACGCTGGCGACCGGAGCCCCTTATACGCTGACGACGGGGCTGGATCCGTACCACACGGGAATGGCGAATGCCCGCCCGGCCGGGGTTCCCCGGAACAGCCTCCAGGGCCCGGGTTACGCGGATCTCGACCTGCGATGGTCGCGCGATTTCAATCTGAACCGGTCGAAGAAGGACAAAGGCCCCGTGGTGACAGCGGGCTTCGACGCGTTCAATGTGATGAACCACGCGAACTTCGCGGCCTTTGTGGGAGACATGAGTTCGCCCTTCTTTGGTAAAGCCGTCTCGACGCTGCCGGCGCGCCGCCTGCAGCTATCGGCGCGGCTGAAGTTCTGAGCCGGGTTACAATCGTCGCATGTCGCTATTGCGTCGATTGGTTCTCGTCTTTGCCGCAATTCAGGTGCTTTCCCTGGTGCTTGCCGCCGCGGACCTGTATCCTCCGCCGGCTAACGCTGCATCCGATCTTCAGCGAGCCCGGGAGCGCGCCGGTCGCGCCGACAAGTTGCTGATGGTCGTTTTTGGCGGCAACTGGTGTGCCGATTGCAGGGCTCTTCACGACCGGCTCCACGAGTCGCCCGTACGCGAATACGTGGAAGCGCACTTCGAGGTCGTGAACGTGAATATCGGGGAAATGGACGCCAACCTGGGGATCGCCAAGGAACTGGGTGTGAGCCTCAAAAAGGGCGTGCCCGCGGCGGCATTCTTCGCTCCCGATGGCAAGCCTGTCGGAATCACCAATCAGGGCGAGTTGGAACCCGCCCGCCAGTACGATGCACGGCAGGTCCTGGCATTCCTTCGCCGGGTGGCCGAGCAGCACCTGATCGAGAAGCCGCGCTGAACTCGATCTCGACGCCGGCCTATTGCTTCTTCACGAACTTCTGCACGCGCTGGTTGCCCACCTCGGCCACGTAGATGGCGCCGGCGCTATCCACGGCGATTCCGTGCGGCTGGTCGAACTGCCCGGGGGCTTTACCCGGACCGCCCAGCACTCCCACCACGTCGCCATTCATGTTCAGCTTCACCACCCGCATGTTGACGCCATCCGCCATGTAAACGGCGTCCTCCCGCGCCACGTAAAAGATGCTCCACGGCGCGCCCATGCCGGTCCACTTGCCCAGGAGTTTGCCTTCGAGATCGAAGATCTGGATACGCTCGTTGGTCCGCTCGGCCACCAGCAGCCGGTTCTGTTTGTCGAGCACGATGTCGTGCACCAGGTCGAACTCTCCGTCGCCGGCGCCCTTGTGACCCCACTGGCCGACATACTTGCCGTCCTTGTTGAACCGCACCACGCGCGAATTCACGTAGCCGTCGGAGACGTAGAAATCGCCGTTGGGCGCGAAGGCCACGTTGGTCGGGCGGTTGAAAGCGTCCCGGCTGTCGTTATTGCCGGGCTTGCCTTCCTGGCCCACCACCATCAGCACGCGTCCTTCCGGGGTGTACTTGCGCACCACCTGCCCGGTCACATCCACGCCCCTCACGTTGCCTTCGCCGTCGATGCGGATCCCGTGCGCCTGCCGGACAGCGCCCTCGCCCCAGGCGCGCAGCATCTTGCCGTCGCGGTCGAACTCGGTCACCGGATGGTCGCCCCGGCTGAAGATCCACACGTGATCCTGCTTGTCGACGGTGACTGTCGAGCAGGCGCCGAAGGTCCAACCCTGGGGAAGTTTGGCCCAGTCCGCCACCACCGTATATGGCATCGGCGGTCCGGATTTCAACGCGGCCGCGGGCGCGATTGCGGCCCCGAACAAACAGAGGGCTATGAAGGTCTTCATGCGGCTGAGCGTATCGGAATGCACACCGGAAGTCAAAGACGGCCCGAGGTTCCAGCAGCCCGCGAGTGAGGCAGGCCAAGTGTTACGCTGTAGTGTTGCCGCGGCATCCTCTCTTCAAGCCGTATCTCGCGCTGGGCGCAGTGTGCTTCTTCTGGGGAACTACCTACCTTGGAATTCGCATGTCGCTGGAGTCGTTTCCGCCCCTGATGCTGGTGTCGGTGCGCTACACGCTTTCCGGCGCCATCATGCTGCTGTTCGCGGTGGCGCGCGGGACCTATGTGCCGCGGGGCAGGGAACTGGCGGCGGCCTGTTTCAGCGGGTTTTTCACTCTGGGAGTGGGCAACGGCGCCCTGGTGTTCACCGAATTGCTGATTCCGAGCGGGATGGCGAGCCTGATTATCACCACCCAGCCGTTCTGGATGGTGGGATTTGAGGCGCTGCTGCCAGGCGGGGAACGGCTGCATGCGCCCACCGTCGGCGGCATGGTGATCGGTCTCGTGGGGGCATCGTTCCTGTTCACCGCGGACGTGGGCGCGCATGGCATCGACCGCAACGTGCTCCATGGATTTCTGCTGCTCGAAGTCGGCCTGGCGGGGTGGTCGTTCGGGTCCATTTATCAACGGCGGCAGGCCGGCAAAGCGCACCCGGTGATCGCGGGCGCGGTGCAGCAACTGGCGGCGGGGCTGATCCTGGCGCCCTTCGCTCTGGCCATCCACGAGCACCCGGTTCAGTGGAGCGCGCGCGGCGTGGGGGCGCTGCTGTACCTGGTGTTTTTCGGGTCGATTGTGGGGTACAGCGCGTATGTCTACGCCATGGACCGGCTGCCGGTGGCCATCGTTTCCGTCTACCCGTATGTGAACGCGGTGGTCGCGGTGGCGCTGGGGTGGCTGTTTTACCGCGAGCCGTTCGGGAGGCGCGAGGCCCTGGCGATGGCAATCATCTTCGCGGGAGTCGCTATCGTCAAACGATATTCCCGCCATCCGGTGGCCGGCTAGCCCGGCCAACCAGCTTGGCGCCGAGCGCGCCGCCGACCATGCTGAGGCAGGTGATAAAGAGAAACAACTGCATCAGGAATATGGCGACGCCCGAACCGCTCCGGAGCGTTTGGAGCGCTTCCTGGACCTTGGGATCGGAGGCATTCCGGAACTGAGATTGCAGCACCTCAATGCCGCCCGAAACATTGAAGACAATGACGAACGCGGTGAAGAGCACGGCGACGATGGCGAACATCATGACGCCGGTGATCCAGCCCATGCGGAGCCCGGCGCCGAGGTTCAGGAGGTGTCCCGTACGGCGGCGGTAAAAGAAGACCGCGAAGTAGCCGGCCCCCAACCACAGAATTACGTTGAGGACGGGCACCCAACTCAACAAGGCCCCCAGGATGGCCGCGGTGAAAGCGATGCGCATGGCCACCGGGTTACGGAAACTCATGGGCAGGGCGTCCGGGGCCAGGGGGAGCGGAGCGGGCGGAACAACGAACTCCGCATGCTCGGGGCTGTGGATCTCGGGCGCGACGAGTTCCCGCTGGGGCTTTCCGCACTTGTGGCAGAACAGAGCGTCGGGCGGCAACTGCGCGCCGCAGGTGCAGAATTCAGGCATGGCCGGTGACTAAGGGCACTTCCAGTTTGACGCAGGGGCGGCGGAGGAAGCAACTGTGGTAGCTTTTCGTCATGGACCATATCACAGTTCTGGTGCTGGCGGACCCCACCGAACCGCGCCTGGCGATGCTCGAGGAACTGCCCCCGGAAACCAACATCGCCGTGGGGAATTCGGCGGAAGCCTTCGTAAGAGCGGCGCCGGACGCCACCGTGATCTTCAACTGGTCGCTCATAGGCGACTTGCAGCGCGAGGTGTTTCGGATGTGCCCGAACGTCGAGTGGGTGCACTCGCGCTCGGCCGGGCTGGATGGCCTGCTCTTTCCGGAGTTGGTGGAAAGCCCCGCGCGGCTCACCAACGGGAGCGGCATTTACAGCGAGTCGCTGGGCGAATTCGTGGTGGGCGCGATTCTCTATTTCGCGAAGGATCTGCGCCGTATGATCCGCAACCAGGCGGCCGGCACGTGGGAGCCGTTCGACATCGTGGAAGTCCACGGCCAGACGGTGGGGATCGTGGGATACGGCGACATCGGCCGCGCGGTGGCCACCCGCGTGCGTGCCCTGGGAATGCGGGTGCTGGGGGTCAAACGCCACGGGCCGCCGGCGCGCAACGACGACCCGTTGGCCGAGCGGATCTATGGGCCGGAAGGGCTCATCGAAATGATTTCGCGCTCGGATTACGTGGTGGTGGCGGCGCCGCTGACTCCGGAAACGATGGGTCTGATCGGCGAGCCGGAGATCGCCGCCATGAAACCGGATGCGGTGTTGATCAATGTGGGCCGCGGCCCGGTAATCGAGGAAGCCGCGCTGGTCAAAGCCCTTTCCAAAAAGCGCATCAAGGGTGCGGCGCTGGATGTTTTCGATACCGAGCCCTTGCCCGAGGGCCATCCGTTCTACAAGCTGGAAAACGTGCTGCTCTCCCCGCACTGCGCGGACCACACCCCCGACTGGCTGGACCAGGCGATGCGGTTCTTTCTGACGCAATTCGAGTGGTTCCGCAAAGGCGAACCGTTGAAGAACGTGGTGGATAAGAAGCTGGGGTATTGAAGGGACGGGTTCGTCGTCGTTCTGCGGAACGGGTCTTGACTTCGGCACGTTCGCATTCACCAGGTATTGCTAAAATAATGCTGTGGGCAATATTGTGTTTGCCTGGGATCGCCACAAGGCTCGAACCAACCTGGCAAAGCACGGCGTCTCCTTTGAGGAAGCACAGACTGTCTTCCTAGACGAGAACGCCCGCTTGATCGGCGACCCGGATCATTCGGAGGAAGAAGAGCGGTTCGTGCTGCTGGGCTATAGCTTTCAGGCGCGCTGCTTGATTGTCAGTCATTGTTACCGGCAACCCAATTCCGTGATCCGGCTGATCTCCGCCAGGCGCGCCACACGGCAGGAAGAAGAAGTGTATTGGAGACTCCGATGAGAAGTGAATACGATTTTTCTCGGTCCCGCAGGAACCCCTACGCCAATCAACTCAAGCGCCAGGTCACCATCCGCCTTGATACTGCGGCGGTGAACTACTTCAAGGAAATGGCGGCTGAGTTGGGGATGCCATATCAGAACCTCATCAATCTGTTCCTGAGGGATTGCGCCGTCGAGAAACGGCGTCCTGTCATTCAATGGCCCCGGGAGCCGCCGAAACGAGCACTTGGCCGCTGACCAGCTCACCGCGCGGCGATGGTGTAATTCAGCGTCTGGCCGGTGGCGGGGGCCGTGATCTGGAACGTCACCGTCGACTGCCCCGCCGTGAGCGTGTAGGGCGGCAACTTCAAGTTGACTTGGTCGAAACCCGGATATTGCGGCTGGACACCGGCGTAGGTGACCTGCGCGGGCTGGCCCTGTACGAGTATCTGAATGGATTCCACCGCGCTCGAGGCGGTCTTGGGGGCGGCGCCTTCGGCGAACGTTTGCGCGGTGCGGCCCAGGCCGGTGAGGTACAGGGTGATGGGATCGCCGGCGTGTAGCGGCCGGGCGCTGCCCGCGAAGCCTCCGTCGGCGTACTGCGCGAGGAGCACGGTAAGCGCGCCGTCGGTTCGCTCGACAAAGGCCATGGAGATCCGGACCACGGTGAAGCTGAAGGGCTGGCTCTGCGCAGCCAAAGTTTTATAAGTGGTGTCGGTGTAGCGCTGGACCACAAGCTGGTGAGCGCCCAGGGCGAGGGTCTGCGGCAAGACCGCGTTGATCTGGACGGGCGAACCGTAGGAGAGGCGGATGTTGACGCCATCTACCTGGACGATGCAGGCGGTGAGGCGGTCGGGGTAAGTGGGGGCCGCGCCGGTGGCGGTGGAGCAGAGGTTGGCGCCGTATATGGTGACGATCTCGCGGGCGGCGAAGCTGGTCGGAGCGGGCTGCACGAGGCTACCGAAACCGGGGCCGAGGCCGCCGACCTGAGGCTGCGGCCACGCCACGAAGTTGGCCGCCGGGTTGGCGCTCACGTTGGTGAACGTCTGGCTGGGCGGGACAAAGCTGTAGCCGGCGAGCGATGGTGTCACTGTGTAAGTGCCGGCGGAGTTGAGATTCGAGAACGAGAAATTCCCGCCGGAGTCGGTGGTTGTGGGGGTCTGGGAGCCGAGCGCGCCGAGCGTGACCGTGACGCCGGGCAAGGGATTGCCCGAGGCGAGCGTCACCTGGCCGAGGATGGTCATGGCGCCGGCCTGCGCTACCGCGACGTTCTGGCCGCCGATCACGATGGTGGCCGAGCGCGGCGCGTCGGGGTTGGCGGCCACCCCCAGAGTTACGGTGGCGGGACCCGTGCCAAAAGCATTGCCGGAAATGGTGGCCCAGGCAGGCAGGCTTTCAATTGCCCAGGGACACGACGATCCGGTCTGGATGGCGATGGTGAGATTGCCACCCGCAGCGGGCGACTGGAGGGAGGTTGGGGTGACGGAGACCGCGCAGGCGGTTCCGGAAGGGGCCAGCACATAGACGCGGTGGCTCCCGGGGTTCGCGACATAGACGTTGCCGGCAGCGTCCACGGCCACGCCCTGGGGAGCGTCGAGACCGGCGATGGCGGCGATCTTTCCCTTGGTGACCTTGAGGACGCGGTAGGCGTCGGTGATGTAGAGGTTTCCAGAGAAATCCGCAGTCACGCTCGAGGGCGCCCCCAAGGTAGCACTGGTGGCGTTGCCATTGCTCCCGGTGAAGCCGTAGGTTCCGGTTCCCACCACGGTAGTCACTATTCCGCCAGAGACCAGGCGAACGCGATTGTTGCCGGTATCGGCGATGTAGAGGTTGCCGGAGGAATCCACG
>Ga0224534_1000768_pt1 | contig 19155 bp, 14 predicted proteins | sample 714E12024metaG_FD_172012 | JGI IMG/M metagenome (GOLD analysis project Ga0224534, IMG submission 172012) | Peat soil microbial communities from Stordalen Mire, Sweden - 717 E1 20-24 | ecosystem: Environmental > Terrestrial > Soil > Wetlands > Peat | place: Sweden: Norrbotten County, Stordalen... | reverse complement strand
CTCCGCGTCCGTTTTGAAGAACAGCCGGCCCTCGTCCAGAATCCCGAAGAAATGTCCGCCGGAATAAAGCCCATGCGCGCCGAACATCGCCTTGGCGCGCACATCCGGCAGCGCGCTCAACTGATCCAGCACAAATTCCTTGAATGAATCATCGGCCACGACCGGAGTTTACAATCGGATGAACAGGATTTCAAAGCCATTCCCCTGCAAAACCCCTTGATTCCATCCAAGAATGGCATGATTCCGTGACAGAATGCCTTTGGGACGGAACAGAATGCCTTGATTCCGTGACGGAATGGCTTGATTCCGCGACGGAATGGCTTGATTCCGTGACGGAATATCATTGTTCCCAAACGGAATATCATTGTTCCAGAACGGCCCAAAGGCCGGTTTTTGCGGATTTTCAGGGTTTTTGACGAAATCAGGCCATTTGCGCCGTGTTTGGCAACAATCGCCAGCGAATGGAGCGAGCGGCGCGGGTTTCATGCAGGCCAAGCCGGGCATTCTCCGCGCGCAGTTGCCGGGCGACGCGACAAAATGCCCGCCGCGCCGGAGCGATGAAGTCGTCTTTCTTGCCGTTTCCGTTTTTCATGCAAAAACCAGTCGTCCGCGCGGTTCTGGAATTTCCAAGCCATCGTCTTTCGCGGTCTTGATCCAAAACTTGATGGCGTCCTCGGCATTTTTGATGGCTTCCCGCCGGGTCGCGCCGTGTGCCATGCAGCCGGACAATTCCGGCACGTCCACCACATAGGCTTCATCGTCCACGCTCCACCAGACGATCATTTCATAGTTCAATTTCATAACAATTTATAGTTTACAAGAATCCTTCTTGCTTGTCGAACCTGATATGGCTTCGCCTTCGAGCCTTCGCGCTGGAGGTTGATGCGTTCCATTACGCCGGTCTGGGTGAAAATATGATGGCTGCCGGAAACGCGCATCCGAAATCCTTTGGCTTGGAGCAAATGGCAAAGCTCCTCAAAGCGGATGTTGGCATCGGATTCTCCGCGCAACAGTTTTTCAATTATTTTCTCGACGCTCATGGTGGTCGGTTCAACTTTTCTGCGCTTCCTTCGCCCAAGCGTCCTTGAGCGTGATGGTGCGATTCAAAACGAGCTTGCCGGGCGCGCTGTCTTTGTCCAATGCAAAATAGGCGAGGCGCTCGAATTGGTAACGGAGCTCCGGCTTGGCATCTTTCAAGCTTGGCTCGCATTTGGCCGTCACCACTTCCAGCGAGCGCGGGTTGAGCACGGATTTGAAATCGCGTCCGTCCTTCTCCGGCTCGGCTTCGGTAAAGAGCCGGTCGTAAAGGCGCACCTCGGCGTCAATTGCGTGGCTTGCGCTTACCCAATGAATCGTCCCTTTCACTTTGCGCGCAGCAGTGGCTCCGCCCATTTTGCTGTCGAGGTCGGCGGTGCAGCGCAGTTCCGTGATGTTGCCTTTGTCGTCCTTCACCACTTCGTCGCATTTGATGATGTAGGCGTATTTCAACCGCACTTCGCCGCCGGGTTTGAGCCGGAAGAATTTCGGCGGGGGCACTTCCTTGAAATCGTCCTGCTCAATGAACAGTTCGCGGCTGAAGGGAATTTTGCGTGTGCCAATACTTTCATCAGGGCTGGTGGGGCGCGTCACTCCGTGCGCGCCGGTGTCAGCGACACTGGCCGAGGCGGGCAGAGGACTGCCCGCCCTACCAACTTCAGGATTATTGACGGCGTCCAGTTCCTCGGTCTTGCCTTCGGGGAAATTGGTGATGACGACTTTGACGGGACGCAGCACAGCGAGCCGGCGCAGCGAGCGTTTGTTCAAGTCCTCGCGGATGGCGTGTTCGAGCACGGCCACGTCGGTGATGCCGTTGTATTTCGTGATGCCGATGTTATAAGCAAAGTTGCGCAAGGCTTCGGGCGTGACGCCGCGACGGCGGATGCCGGAAATCGTGGGCATGCGCGGGTCGTCCCAGCCGGAGACGAGATTTTCGTTCACGAGCTGCATGAGCTTGCGCTTGCTCATGATGGTGTAGCCGAGCGAGAGGCGGGCGAATTCGTATTGATGCGGCAGCGGGCGCGGCAGGCCGAGGCTTTCGAGAATCCAATCGTAAAGCGGGCGGTGGACCTCGAATTCGAGCGTGCAGATGCTGTGCGTGATGCCTTCGATGTAATCGCTCAAGCAATGGGCGAAATCATACATCGGGTAGATGCACCATTTGCCGCCGGTGTGATGATGCTCGGCGTGGCGGATGCGGTAGAGCAGGGGATCGCGCATCCAGATGTTCGGCGAGTCCACCTGAATCTTGGCGCGGAGCGAGCGCTTGCCGTCGGGAAATTCGCCAGCCTTCATGCGCTGGAACAAGTCGAGATTCTCCTCGGCGCTGCGGTTGCGGTAGGGCGACTCCTTGGCGTTGCGGCGATATTCGTCGGTTTCGTCCGGCGTCAGGTCGCAGACATAGGCGCGGTTGTTCTCGATCAATTGTTCCGCGTAGTCGTAAATCTGGTCGAAATAATCGGAGGCGTAAAAGGGTTCGAGGGTAGGGCGCGTCACTCCGTGCGCGCCGTCGGCGGGCAGGGGACTGTCCGCCCTACCAACGACGGCGGGAAGATAAAAATCCGGTTTGCCGTTGCTGGCGATGGTTTCGGGCGTTTTGCCTTTTGGTTTCAAGCCGAGCTTGTCGTCGGCCCAGGCGCTGATGAGCCAGTTCACGTCCTCGGTGATGGAATCCACGTATTCGACGTCCTCCTTGGTCGGGTTGGTGTCGTCCATCCGCAGATTGCAGATGCCGCCGAACTCGCGCGCAATGCCAAAGTTCAGGCAGATGCTCTTGGCGTGGCCGATGTGGAGGTAGCCGTTTGGTTCCGGCGGGAAGCGCGTGTGGATTTGCGGATATTTCTTTTCGGCGACGTGCCTGGCAACGATGTCGCGGATGAAATCAGACGGCGCCGGAGCCGGAGCGGCCGGGACTGCGTTGTTTTGCATGCTCATTCTGATTTGAAAAATATCAAAGCAGGGCGCCGTTGAATAGCAAATTGGCCGGTGCCGGCAATACGCCGCGGGAATATTCAGCCGCCTGCCTAATGGCTCGCGGTTTTTGAGTGCAAAACCTCGTGGATTGCGTTCAGCATTTTCTCGGCGGTGTAAGGCTTGGGGAGAAAAACCCGGATCAATGGGCCGGCGACCTGGGCTTCGCTGGTCAAACCGCTGGTGGCGATGATTTTGATTTCCGGGTTGATTTGCGCCAGGGCGTGGATGGTGGCAGGGCCGTCCAGGACGGGCATCATCATGTCCAGCAGCACGAGGGCGATTTCGTCTTTCTGCCGCACATAGCAGGCGATGGCTTCCGCGCCGTCGTTGGCGGTGATGACGCGATAGCCGAAAATTTTCAAGGTCTGTCTGGCGATGTTGCGGACGGGCGCCTCGTCATCCACGACCATGATGAGTTCGTTGTTGCCGCGAAGAATCGCGTTGTTTTTGGGCTGCTTTTCCGCGCCGGGTTGGACCGTGGTTTGGGCCGGCAGATAGACTTTGAAGCAGGAGCCTTGACCGGGTTTGCTGTCGAGATTGATGAAACCGCCGTGGCTTTTGACAATTCCCAGGGCGGTGGAGAGGCCGAGGCCGGTTCCCTTGCCGATCTCCTTGGTCGTGAAAAAGGGGTCAAAAATCCGTTCGCAGATTTCCGGGGTCATGCCGCTGCCGGTGTCGGTGACGCTGAAGACGACATAGGGTCCGGGGCTGACCTTTCCGTTGGTCGTGGCGTCATGCTCATCCAGTTCGACATTGGCAACAGCGACCGTCAGTTCCCCGCCGTTGGGCATGGCGTCGCGGGCGTTGATGCAGAGGTTCATCAAAACCTGGTGAAGCTGGGTGGCATCGGCGACAATTGTCCGCGCATCCGGCGCGTCGTTTATCCGCAGGCGGATGGATTTGGGCAGGGTTTCATTCAAAATTTTGCGCAGTTCCTCAAGCAGATGTTGCGGCTGCATTGGGGCGCGGCGTCCATCTGTGCCGCGGGCAAAAGTCAGGATTTGCCTGACCAGATTGGCGGCGCGCTGGGTGCTGGTGAGTATGCTTGAGATCCATTTCCCGCGCTCGGGGGAATCGGAATTCATCTCCAGCAGATGGCCGGACATCAGGATGGGGGCGAGAACATTGTTGAGATCGTGCGCGATGCCGCCGGCGAGAACGCCGATGCTTTCCAGCCGCTGCGTGCGGAGGAATTGCGCCTCCAGCTTCTTTGAATGGGTGATGTCGGTGTTGATGGCCAAAATCGAGTCGGGCTTTCCCTGTGGATCGTGAACCAGCGTCCAGCGGCTCTCCACAATGATTTCCCCGCCGTGCTGGTCGGCATGGGTGAATTCGCCGTGCCACTGGTGGTCTTGCAACAACGCCTGTCTGGCCTTTTGGAATTCAGCCGGATTGACGCGCATTTTTTCAAAGACAATGCCGCCGACGGCCTCTTGCGCGGTCCAGCCGTAAATCCGCTGGGCGCTTTGATTCCAATAAAGAATCCGGTCTTCCAGGTCGCTTACGATGATGGCGTCACTGGCCAGGTCCAGCATCCGCGCCTGCTCCGCGATTTTATCCTGGGCGAGCTTGCTTTCAGTGACGTCCAGCAGCATTCCCAGCACCGCGGGCTTCCCGCCAAATTCAGTGCGGCTGCCGAGCACTTCGACATGGATGATGGAGCCGTCCTTGCACCGGCCGCGAAAAGAGTAATGGGCGGTTGCAGTTTCAGCGTCAATCCGTCGGCGAATTTGTTTCTGGACCAGCGGCAAATCCTCCGGATGGACCGCCTCCGCCATTTTTTTGCCGGAGATCGTCAATTCCTCCGGAGTGTAACCAAAAATGGCGGCCAAGCGCGGGTTGACATAAACGAACTGTTCATCTTGGATGATATAAACGCCCACAAGCGATTGCTCGACCAGCGTGCGGAATTTGCGTTCGCTCTGCTTCAGGCTGGCCGTCTGCTGCCGCACCTTCCGGCGCAGCATTATGATCCAGAGAGCCGTTGCTCCGATGAGGACCGCCATTCCGCCGAGCACCTCGCTGGCGTGTTCAATTGTCCACCACGACGGTTCCTTTAGAATCTTGATTTCTTCTTCCGACGGCACGGCAATCTGGAATGACTTGGGAAGATGCGCCTCGTCCGACAGCACCCGGTAGTTCCCGGTGACTTGAAGCAGGCTTTCGGGTTCAAGCTGTTTGATCCGGGACGAAGTTGGCGAGGTGATGCGGGCGTCAAAAATCCGGCTGCCAATCTGGAGCGTCAGCACGTCCTCATCACCGATTTTGCTGAAATGCAAAAACCGTGCTTCCACCTGAACCCAACGGTCATGCAAAAACGGATCCAGGGTTTCTGTATTCACGAGCTTGTCCGGCGGGGGCATTTGACGGTGGCCAATCACCTTGAAGACGGCGTTTTGCAGCAGGTCGCCGAAACCTCCCAGGCCGGGATAGCCGGACGCCAACACATAGTCGCCTGCCTTCAGGCGGCCAGTTGAAGGCACCTCCACCTTTACTCCGGCCTCCGCATCCTGGAGAAAAAAGAATGCCGAGCCGCCCGGGTGAACATACGTCACGATGCCGGCGACAGTGACCCGATGCTGCAATGTCTCGCTGGGGTGAAACTGGTCAAGGCTGGCGATGGGTTGAGCCGGCAGGCTCAATGGATCAAGCGCGCCGGGTTCTTCAACTTTCACGTCATCAAGCGAGGACGCCCACATTGTAAAACCCATGAACTGGCGCTTGTCATTTGATTCCGAACCGCAGGCTCCCCGGATGCGCACAATGGCATCCAGCAGTTGAACCGGCTCGCGTTCCGCCGGGACATTCACGGGAATTGTGCCGTCAAGGTCTCGCAAGTTGAGCCGTGCCATGCCGTTGGAGCAAGACATCGAACGCACCACGCCGCGCACTTCGATCCACTGGCTGCCATACTGGCCCGTCGCCAGTTGGAACAGCGTTTCCTGCTTCGCCTCCGGCAGGGGAGCCGAGCCAAGCACAGTCACATTGGAAGCCAGCACGATGGGTGAAAACTTGCCCGGATCGCTTGCCCCTTCAACGTCCACCAAGTTGCCCGGATTCAGATTGGTGGAAATTCCTTCCATCAAAACCGAAATGCCCGCCGAGTCGTCTTGCACGAAAAAATAATGGTTGACCTTGCTGATGACGGTCACGACTCCGCGCAACCGGACGGGATAATGCCACGCCGCCTTTTCGGCCGGCAAATCGCGGATTTCCCACACCTTTGTCAGCAGGGGCAGCTTGGCCGGTTTGACCGGCAAAATGGATGCTTCACTGTTCGTGGAACCGCCGGTTGCCAGCGGAGCGGCCACGGCATTCTTCAGGCTGACGGAATCACCATCCGAAACCGGCTGGCCCTCCAAATCAATCTGCTCCTTTACTTTGGGCAGAATGGCCTGATGCGTTTCAGCGAGAATCGTTCCCGTTTCGTCGTGAATCACAATGTATTCGCCGGGCTGTTCATCCAGCACCGTTCCTCTTATCCGCACCATCGCCTCGCCGGCGCCAGCCAGCCTCTCCATTTTCAAGGAAAGAATTGTTCGCAGCGGAATGGAATTTGAAGCGATGGGCGAAACTGCCGGTTTGCCGGCGGAGGTTATGGTTGCAACCGAAGATGACGGGGTGTTGGTGCTGGAAATTTCCGGGTTGCCAGCCGGCTTCCGCCCGCAGCCGGCCACAACGATGGCTGTCAGCGCACAGGAATAAAACAGCCGGAAGCTCTTGAAATTTTTCACTTTAACTTGTCCAAACTGGATCCCGCGCCAACGGGCAACCAACCCTGGCCGGATCCGGAACACGGCATTTCGCCCAACATCCCGCCAATGATGAACACATCCAACTTGGCTCACAAATTTGAACCGGTCAATTTCAATCCGCCTGACACCATTGAATGATTGCGACGGTTCACGAAAGGTTTTTGTTCTTGGCGCGCGATTCGGCCGTGAGTTTCTTTTTGAACTCAACCAGCGCCGCCTGAAGTTTTGAATCCGCACCCGCGAGGATTTGCACCGCGAGCAATCCGGCGTTGCGCGCCGCGCCGATGCCGACCGTCGCCACCGGCACGCCCGGCGGCATTTGCACGATGGACAGCAGCGAGTCGAGACCCTTGAGCGATTTGCTTTCGATTGGCACGCCGATGACGGGCAAAGTCGTGAACGCCGCCGTCACACCCGGCAGATGCGCCGCGCCGCCAGCGCCGGCGATGATGACGCGCAAGCCGCGTTTGGCGGCGCCAACCGCGTATTCCTCAAGTCCGTGCGGATCGCGATGGGCGGAGATGACTTTCGCCACGCTGGCGATGCCGAATTCCGCCAGCGCATCGGCGGCGGCCTTCATCACCGGCCAGTCCGAGTCGCTGCCCATCAAAATGCCGACGAGCGGCTTGCCAGAAATGTTTGCCTTCATGCGGAGGCAATTTAGCGGGTTCAAAACCGAAAGTCACCCGAATTGAATTCGCGCAGCGCGCAACTTCAACGCTTCAACGCGTCAATTTCCGCGAACAAATTCTCCAGGCTGTTCAACGGCGCATTCGACTTCGGTTGTAAAATCAACCGCAGATAATTCACGGCATCGGGGATGTTGCGGATGGATTTAGGCAGAATCGCCCCGGCGGCGTTGGCGTGGCCGCCGCCCTGGAATTTTTCCGCCACCTTGAGCGCCTCGCCGTTCCGGCTGCGAAAACTGGCAAAAACCGCGTTGCCCCGCCGGAACAACGTCACCAGCGCCAGATATTTCACCGCCTGCTCCTCCAGCAGTTGGTGAACGACCAGATTGTTGTTGCCGACCACGGTGTCCACGTAACCGACCGCCGGGCTGATTTCGCTCACGTTGTTTTTGCTCCACTCGAAGCCGAGCGGATTTTCGACACGGCGTTTGACGGCCATGACTTCCAGCAGCGGATGATCCAGCAGCTTTTCAATCTCGCCGCCGATGAGCGTGTGCAAATTCCAGAACTGGTAAATTTTCACGAGGTTCGCGTAATCCGTGGCGATGACAAAATCCGGGTCGTCCTCCAGAAACAAATCGGCGACGTTGTTCAGGTGGACGAGCCGGTCCAGCGCGGGCGATTCAATTCCGTTTTCCTTGCAAAGCTCGTAGCAAAGCAGCCCGGCGGACTTGTTCACGTTGTGGATGAGCGAGGCATATTTTGGCGCTGCCTCGGTGACGTGGTGGTCAATGACGACCCATTCCGGCTTGTCGAGACGCGGCTCAAAGGTGAAATCCGTCACCCAGCCGGCCCGTTCGCGCAGGTCGCGTTGTCTCCACTGGTTGTAATGATAGGCTTCGAGCGGGATGGTCGCACCGAAAAGTTTTTTCACAAGCCGCTGTAGCAGAACGCCGGCGAGCAGGCCGTCGAGGTCGCTTTCGTGCGTGATGATCACTTCGGGCTTGGACAAATCGGTCATGGCGGCCAAGGCTAATTCAATTAAAGTCGCGTGGCGAGCGTCGAAATTCATTTGCCAAAAGAATTTGAAAACCGCCTGATTTCCAAGGCAAAAGCCCCGCGGATGGAACCGGCGACAGAACACATTTCCCGCTGGCGATGAATTGGCCGGGGTCGAAACGGCGCAATTGATCAGCCGCATTGGCGAAAGGCAAATTACTTCGCGGGTTTAATTGACGGAATTTACAATTCTGCCAATCCTGCAATCAACATAGCCGGAATGGTCGCCGCCATGACCAAAAGCGAACTGGATGTTGCGAGTGAAAGAGCCTCATGCAACACCCCTGGTTAACCGGGACAGCGTTCCGAGGCGGGCAAGGCGTTTGGCGGTTCAGTTTGATGTAGGTGAGCTTTGACTTCGTTCGTAGCCGGGAAGCCAGCCCGGCGTTCATTTTTTATTGGCACCATGCGTGCTATGGTTGGCGTGCGAGTTCATTCGTCAGAGCCGGCTTACGCCGGCCGCTACGATGAAAATCAAACCTTTCACCCCTTCTCAATGCACGCGTAGGCATTGTGATTGTGGATGCTCTCGAAGTTTTCCGCCTCGACTTTATACCACCGGACCTGCGGATGCGCGTTCAGCTTCACCGCCACGTTGCGCACCAAGTCCTCCACGAACACCGGGTTTTCGTAGGCGCGCTCGGTCACGAACTTCTCGTCCTGCCGCTTGAGCAGCGCGTAAAGCTCCGAACTCGCCGAGCTTTCAATCATCGCCACCAGATCCTCGATCCAGACCGATTTCCTCATGCGCACCGCCAGTGTCACCAGCCCGCGCTGGTTGTGCGCGCCGTATTTTGCAATCGCCTTCGAGCAGGGGCACAGCGTCGTCACGTGCGCCTTCACCGTCAGCACAAAATCAATCTCCCCGCCGCACGCCGCCGCGTCGAACCGCGCGACGTAATCCATCAGGCTTTTCCCGCGCGACACCGGCGAGCGCTTGGACATGAAATACGGGAACTCGATCTCGATGTGCGACGTGGCGGAGTTCAGTTTTTTTTGCAGCGACAGCAAAATGTCCCGGATGTTTTCCACGTGGATGATGCTGCCGTGGGCGTTGAGCACCTCGACGAACCGGCTCATGTGCGTGCCTTTGAATTCCTTCGGCAAATCCACGAACATCCCGATGGTCGCCACGGTGTTCTGGATGCTGTGGGCCTTGTCGCGCACCTGGATGGGAAAGCGCAGCCCGCGCACGCCGACCTTGTCTATGCGCAACTCGCGGTGGTCGGGCCGGCTCTGCATATCGTGCAAATGCGCGGCGGAATTCTTCCGGCTCGTTTGAGACATGGAGTGAAAATAGCAGTTTTGCGAAAATTGGCAAAATGTTCTCTTGAAAACTCGGCTGGACTTAAATCCCGGCGGAATTAAATTCCTGAAAACCTTGTTCCACTCGTGCAAGTCCGCCAAGCCACCATCGCCGATGCCCGAAGGATTGCAGAAATCCATGTTGAAACGTGGCGTGCGGCCTATCGCGGGCAAATGCCGGATGCTGTTTTGGATAACTTGGACGTGGAGAAACGCGCCGCTTTTTGGAACACCCATTTGACCAGCCAGCCGTCTGGAACTTTCGTCGCGGAACTGAAGCGGGAAGTCATCGGATTCTGCGATTTGATTCCATCGCGTGACACGGATTCCAATCCCAATGAAGTCGGTGAAATTGCGGCCATTTATGTTCAGCCGGGATTCTGGCGCAAAGGCGCGGGCGCTGCGCTTTGCCGGTATTCACTACGGGCGGCCCGCCTTCAAAAATATAATTCTGTCACACTTTGGGTTCTGACTTCCAACGTGCCAGCGCGAAATTTTTACGAAACGATGGGATTCAGTCTTGATGGCGCAACCAAGATTGACCAAAGTTTTCAAAATCATGAATTACACGAAGTTCGTTATCAGATTTCTCTTTAGTTTTTTTGTCGCGTTTTGTTCCGCTTCCTTTGCCGCCGGAACTTTCCGCGTCGCCACTTACAACGTTGAAAACTACCTCGACCAGCCGACTGAATCGCGCCACTTCGTCAAATCTCTCGAAGCCAAAGCCAAAATCCGCGAAAGCATCGAGGCGATGAAACCCGACGCGCTCGCGCTCGAAGAAATGGGGACGACCAACGCGCTTTTGGAATTGCGCGCCTCGCTCAAGGCCGACGGGCTGGATTACCCGTTTTGGGAACATGTCAGCGGCGCGGACACGAACATCCACGTCGCCGTTTTGAGCAAATATCCCATCATCGCGCGGCATCCGCACACAAACGACTTGTTTCTGCTTGATGGCAGGCAATTCCGCGTGGAGCGCGGCTTTGCCGAGGTGGACATCCAGGCCGCGACGAACTTCACTTTTACGCTGATTGCCGCGCATTTGAAATCGCGCCGACCCGTGCCTGAAGCCGACGAGGCCGAAGAGCGTCTCGAAGAGGCGAAAACTTTGCGTGGCATCATTGATTCACATTTCACGAATAATCCCAGCGCCAGACTCATCGTGCTCGGCGATTTCAACGACGTGAAAGATTCCGATGCCGTCAAGGAAATCATCGGACGCGGACGGTTCAAGCTCACCGACACGCGGCCCACCGAGCGCAACGGCGACAACGCGCCCCCGGAAAATTCCAATTTTGATCCACGCAACGTCGTGTGGACGGAGTATTATGGCAAGGAAGACGTTTATACCCGCATGGATTACATCCTGTTGAGTCCGGCGCTGGCGCGCGACTGGGTGAGGGAGGAAACTTACATTCCAGCAATTCCGAATTGGGGCGTTGGCTCCGACCACCGGCCAATCATTGCGGCGTTTAAACTGGAAAATAACTAAACAGCTTAATCCTACAGCGTTTCTGGCTTGGACATCAATTCGGCGACGCGCTGGAGCAGCCGGCCCGCCGCGCCGCCGTCAATCACGCGATGGTCGAAGCTCAACGTCAGGTTCGCCTCCATGATTGGCACGAACTGGCCTTTGACGGAATCCCAATGCGGTTCATGCCGCGCCGCGCCCATGCCGAGCACGAGCGTCTGTTCCGGCAGCGGGATCGGCGTGGCCCATTCCAGGCCGAACGTGCCGAAATTGGTGACGGTGGCAATCGAACCGCCCGTGGCGCTGGGTGGCAATTTGCATTGGCGCGCCAATTCCACCAGTTCGTTGTAAGGCTGAATCAAGTCTTTCAACAACCGCTTGTCCGCCTTGCGCAGCACCGGCACGAGCACGCCCTCCTCGGCTTCGACGGCGAACGCGATGTCAATTGAGGACGGATGCACAATTTTATTTCCCACCAGCCGTCCGGCGGGCGCGCTGTTTTCCGACAACGCCACCGCCAGCGCGCGCAGGGCGCAAAGCGCCGGGCCGGGTTTTGGGCGCGCAATTTTGCGGTAGGCGAAAAGCGGATCCAGGCACACCGGCATGCCAACGTGCGCGATGGGCCGCGTCCAACTGCGCCGCATCGCGTCGGCCACGGCCACGCGCATGGTCGAGGCCTGGCTGACTTTTTGCTTTTCAATGTGCGCGATGAATTTCTCAAAATCCTCGACGGTCACGCGGCCCGCCGCGCCGCTGCCGGCGATGCCAGCGAGATCGGCGGCGCTCAAGCCGAGTTCGTGCATCCGCGCCTTGAGCCGCGGCGAGAGATAGCTCGCGCCCGCCGCGTTCGCCGGCACGGGCAGGCCGCGCACGGTCGGCTGAACCCGGTATTTTCCGCCACCGGCCTCGGCGCCCGAAATGCGGTCCGTGTCGCCGGTTTTCGCCGGCGCGGCAACATCCAGTCCCAGCCGCGCCAATTCTTCCTGCGTCGCTTCAATCCGGCCGAGCATGGCGCCGACGGCGTAGTTTTCACCCAACTGGGCGGTAAACTTTTCAACGCGCCCGCGGCACGGAGAAGTGACGGTCATCGCGGCCTTGTTTGTCTCGACTTCGACCAAATCCTGGTCGGCTTCGACAGTGTCGCCGGGCTTGACCAGGAAGTTGATCACTTTGGCCTCGGCGATGGATTCGCCGAGCTGCGGCATGATGATGGGAATTTGCGGCATAATTAAAAGCGAAGATGGAAGATGGAAAATGGAAGATGGCGGAGCAATCCCATTCTCCATCCTCCATTCTCCATCCTCGTTTCGGTGCAAAGGTTCATTTTACGTGCGAAGCAAATCTCTCGCCGCCGCCACGACGCTGCGCGCCGTTGGCCGGTGGGCGGTCCACAAATTCGGATGATACGGCACGGGCGTGTCCTTGGCGTTGAGCCGTTGCGGCGGCACATCCAGCAATCCGTAGCCCTCGCTCGTGACGCGCGCGATCACTTCCGCCGTCACGCCGCCCCACGGCCACGCCTCACCCACGCACAACAATCTTCCGGTGCGCGCGACGCTGGCCATCACGGTGTCGGTGTCCAGCGGCTTCACGGAACGCAAATCCACCACCTCGATTTCCCAGCCTTCCGGGACGAGTTCGGCGGCGGCTTCAAGCGCTTCATGCACCATTGCGCTATAGGTCACGATGGTCAGGTCGCGGCCTTCGCGCGCGATGCGGGCCTTGCCGACGGGCAGCGCCTCGCTCGGCAGTTTCTCGGCCTTGAGATGATAATACAGAAACTTATGCTCGCAGAAAATCACCGGGTCGTCAATCGCCACCGCTTCGATCAACATGCTGTAGGCGTCTTCGACCGTCGCCGGCGTCAACACCACGAGGCCGGGATAATGCGCGTAAATCGCCTCGATGCACTGGCTGTGGAACGGTCCGCTGCCGGACGTGCCGCCGAAGGGCAGGCGCACGGTGATGGGGCAGGGCACGTTCGTGCGCCAGAACAGCGTCGCGGCCTGGTTGACAATCTGGTTGAAGCCGACGGTGGAAAAATCCGCGAACTGCATTTCGATGACCGGCCTCATGCCTTCAATCGCCGCGCCGACCGCCAGGCCAATCATGGCGTCCTCGCTTATGGGCGCATCCAGCACGCGGCCGGGAAATTCCTTCGCCAGATTTTTGGTGGCCTTGAAAGCGCCGCCAAACGCGCCGACGTCCTGCCCGTATATGAACACGCGCGGGTCGTCCCGCAGCGCGCGGGCCTGCGCTTCGCGGATGGCTTCCAGATAGGTGATGCTCATGCGGAAAATGAAGAATGAAGAATGAAGAATGAAGAAATGCAAACGACGCGAGTGCGACGCGGCGGAATTGTTTCTGCATTTTTCATTCTGAATTCTTCCTTCGTTTTATTCATGCCCTTCATTCAGACGTTCAGTTGAAATCGCGCACCAGTTCTCGGCGAACGGATCTGGCGCCGGTTCGCGCTGCACTTGCGCGACCGCCTCCTCCACTTCATGAACGAGCCGGTTCCGCAACGCGGCCAGTTGCGCGGCATCCATCCATTTCTGGCGGAGTAACAATTCCTCGGCGACTTTCAGGCAGTCGCGCCCGATGGGCGACGCTTTCAATTTCGGGTCCACGTAACCCGCGTCGTCGTGTTCGCCGTGGCCGCAAAGGCGGAGCAGCGTGGCGACGACCATTTGCGGGCCGCGGCCTTCGCGGGCGCGGGCGACGGCGCCGCCAACGGTTTCCAGGCACGCGGCCAGATCCGTGCCGTCCACCGATTGCGATTCGACGCCGTAGCCGATGGCCCTGTCGGCAAGGTCGCGGCAGGCGAATTGGTGCGTGGTCGGCGTCGAGTAGGCGTATTGGTTGTTGGCGATGACAAGGACGAGCGGCAGTTTTTCGATGGCGGCCTGATTCAAGGACTCGTGAAACGCGCCGGTGGAGGTCGCGCCGTCGCCGATGCAGGCCGCGCCGACGGTGCCGGAAATGTTCTTCAATTTTCGCGCGAGCAGCATCCCGTTCACGACGGAAATCATCGCTCCGAGATGGCTGACCATCGGCAAATAACCTTCCCGCGGCCTGCCGCGATGAACATTGCCGTCGCGCCCGCGCATCGGGCCGAGCGCGGAACCGAGATACGTCCGCACAGCGTCAATGACCGGTTCGCCAAACGCGAGCCGGCCGGCGGCGTCGCGGATGAGCGGCGCGAAGACGTCGCCTTTTTTCAGGGACAAACCGATGGCAACGCTCAAGGCTTCCTGGCCGCGGCCCAGAAAAACGCCGCCGTGGATTTTCCCGGCGCGGTAAAGCGCGGCGAACTTGTCGTCCAGCACGCGCGCCAGCAGCATGAGGCGGCTGGCGGCGAGGCAGGTTTCGCGGAACGTTGCCGGCGGTTCCGCCCTGCGAGGTTCTAGCACCGATTGGAGCATGGCGGAATTTTACCGGCGAATTTGCGCGCCGCAATGTTTCTTTCCGCGCCGGAATTTTCTTTTTTGCAAAATCACATTGGCGGATTGAAGGAAAGCGTGTTTAATGTCCGGGCATGGGTGAAAACTAGGAAATAAAGTGGAACCGTTTGTCATGAGCCGGCCGGCGGCCCGAATTTTGCTGGTTGGCGACGATCTTCAATGGGCCGAAAAGCTGTCGTCCATTTTGGCGGCGGATGGCGTCGCGCCCGTGCCGGTCCGCAACGCCAGGGAGGCGCTGCAATTGCTGCAGCAGCAGCCCGTTGACCTGGTGCTGGTGGACATGGAACCGCCTGAAGGCCCGGAGTTGCTGCGCCAGCTCAAGGAGCATCCGCCGGCCCGCATCACGCCGCTCATCGCGTTCATCGCCGGGGAGGACACGGCGGCGAGGCTGCACGCGTTTGAACTCGGCGCGCTGGACTGCATCAACAAGCGGACCCAATCCGCCGTCCTGTGCGCGCGCCTGCGGGCCGTGCTGGAAATACGGCGGCAACAGGATGATTTGATCCGGCACAACCAGGAGTTGATCGAGGCGCGTCGCGTCGCCGAGTCCAGCGTGCGCGCCAAGTCGGATTTTCTCGCCGCCATGAGCCACGAAATCCGCACGCCGATGAACGGGGTCATCGCCATGGTCGGCCTGCTCATGGAAACGCCGCTGACGCCCGACCAGCGCGGTTATCTGGAAACCATCCAGACCAGCGGCGAATCGTTGCTGGCCATCATCAACGACATCCTCGACTTTTCCAAAATCGAGGCGGGCAAGATGGAACTGGACGCGCGGTCGTTTGATCTGCGGGCGCACATCGAGGAAACGCTCGATTTGCTGTCCACCAAGGCCGCCGAGAACAATCTTGATCTGGTCTATCAAATGGACAACGAGATTCCCGCGACCGTTGATGGCGATTCGCTCCGGCTGCGGCAGGTGCTGGTGAATCTCTTGAACAATGCCATCAAGTTCACCGAAAAAGGCGAGGTTTTTGTCCAGGTCGAATTGCTTTCGGCGCAGCCGGCGGACGCGCCCGGGCATTCGCTCCTGCACCTGCATTTTTCCGTGCGCGACACGGGCATTGGCATCAAGCCGGAAATCCTGGCGCACCTGTTCGAGCCGTTCATGCAGGCCGAGAAATCCACCGCGCGGCATTACGGCGGCACGGGGCTGGGGCTGGCCATCAGCAAGCGGATCGTCGAATTGATGGGCGGCAAAATGTGGGCCGAAAGCACGCCGGGCGAAGGCTCCACGTTTCATTTCACCGTCATCTTTCAGGCGGAAACCCGGCACGAAGCCGCCGAGTCACTTCCGTTGGCGGGTCGCCAGCCCAAGCTGGCCGATTTGCGGATTTTGATCGTGGACGACAACGCGACCGTCCGCCGCGTGCTGGCCGAGCAGGCGGCGCAATGGGGAATGAACCCGCGCGTCGCCGAAAACGCCATGCAGGCGTTCGACTGGCTGCGCGCCGGCGAACAGTTTGACCTGGCGGTGGTGGATTCGCAAATGCCCGGCATGGACGGCCTCGATCTGGCCATGGAGATCCGCAAGCTGCCCGGCGTGGCGATGATGCCCTTGATTTTGCTCACGCCGCTGGGCGCGAACGCCGCCACGCGCATCAGCTTTGCGCAGACGCTCACCAAGCACGTCAAGCCCGCGCAGTTTTACGCCGCGATTGACCGCGCGCTGTTCAGCCGGAAAAAAGTCGAGGCACCGCTGGCGCCGAAGGCCGACCAGCCGCTCGCCGAGCGCCTGCCATTGCGCATCCTTTTGTGCGAGGACAATGCCATCAACCAAAAAGTCGCCGCCCGCATTTTGAAACAACTCGGTTATCAGACCGACATCGCCGCCAACGGACGCGAAGGGCTTGAAGCGCTTGACCGCCAGCATTATGATTTGGTGTTCATGGATTTGATGATGCCGGAGATGGATGGCTTGACGGCCACACGCGCCATCCGCGAACGTCAGAAAGACGGCGCGGCGCACCCGAATTACAATTCGCGCATCCTCATCATCGCCATGACCGCGCACGCGCAGCAGACGGATCGCGAAAGCTGCCTGGCCGCCGGCATGGACGATTATCTGGCCAAACCCGTCCGCCCGGCGGACGTGCGTGGCGCCATCGAAAAATGGGCTCCGCAAATCCAGCCGGCCGCCGACGCCGGGCCGGCGGACGCGCCGGACGCCACAATCGCCGCCGAAGCGGTTCCCGTTCCGGTCGTGGAACCGCCGGTGGAAATGGCCCGGCTGGTGGATTTGACCGAAGGCAACCCGGAAGGCTTGCGCGAATTGATTGATATGTTTTACAAGCAAACGGAGCGGCAGTTCAAACAAATCGAGGACGCCATGAGTGCGAACAAGTCCGCCGACGTCGGACACATTGCGCACAGTTGCAAGGGCGCGAGCGCCACGCTCGGCATGACCCGGCTGGCGGCGGTGCTGCTCAAGCTGGAAAAGCTGGGCAAGTCGGGCGCGCTGGCCGGAGCCGAAGAACTCTGCGCCGAGGCCCGGCGCGAATACAACGACATCCAGACATTTCTCGCGGGGCATCCCGCCCTCGCCGTGACGCCGACGCCGGCGTAAATTTTCATGAAAAAAATACTTCTTATCGAAGACAACCAGATCGTCGCGAACGTCTACCGCAACAAGCTCGTGGTGGAAGGCTACGAGACCGAAATCGCCCACGATGGCGAGACCGGGTTGAAGATGTTGCAGACGTTTCGGCCCGACATCATGATCCTGGACCTCATGCTGCCCAAAATGACGGGCGTGGACGTCATCAAGGCGGTCCGCAACGAGACCGCTTTCGCCAAGCTGCCCATCATTGTTTTTTCCAACACTTATCTGACCAATCTGATTCAAGAGGCGTGGAAGGCCGGCGCGAACAAATGCCTTTCCAAGGCCAGTTGTTCGCCGAAGGAGGTTTTGGAGATTGTGCGCCACACTGTCGGCGACAGCGGGATGATGCCAAAAACACCTCCACCGGCGGAAGGCCCGGCTGAAAAAGAGGCCGGGACCGTGAAGCTCGCCGCCGCTGGCGTGCAGGATGCCGTTTTTCAAACCGACCTGCGAAAATCATTCGTTGACAGCCTGCCCGCCACGCTCGCCACCTTGCGCGCCGGCCTGCAAAACCTCGTCAAGACCAGCGACGAAATGGCGCGGCTCAAGCAGATTTACGAACTTTACCGTCTTCTCCACGCGCTCACCGGCAACGCCGGCATCGCCGGTTTGACCCAAATCTCCAAGATGTCCGACGCGGTCGAAGCGTTGCTCAAGGAACTTTACGAAAAACCGAAGGGCATCAATTCCTCCACGCTCCGCACCGTTGCCGCGGGCGTGGATTTTCTCGGCTTTCTTTTTGGCTGCGCCCCAACCGCTCCCGAAAGGCAGGAAATCCCCGCCAGCGAGATCCTGGTCGTGGACGACGAACCCATTTCCCGCCGCGCCATCACCTACGCCCTCGAAAAGGCCCACCTCCAGTCCATCAGCGTCGAAGACCCGAACGCCGCCTTCAAGTTGCTCGAGGAAAAAAAGTTCGACCTTGTGTTTCTGGACGTGGACATGCCCGGCATGAACGGCTTCGAACTCTGCACCAAATTGCGCTCGCTGCCGCAGCACAAAAAAACCCCGGTCGTCTTCGTCACCGCGTTGAGCGATTTCGACAGCCGCACCAACTCCATGATGGCCGGCGGCAACGACTTCATCGCCAAGCCGTTTATCTTCATCGAGCTTACCGTCAAGGCCCTCATCTGCGTTCTGCGCGCCAAATTGCAGCCCCCAAAATAATTCGCCGTTCCCTTGAAAATCGGCGCGCGGGAATTGGTGGCTGCAGACAATATACGCCGGCCACCGCGGCGCTCAGAAGGGGACGAGGGCATTTGGGGGTCGCTGGCAACCCGTCGTCCGGGCGTGTCTGCTGCGCCAACCTTAAACACCAGCGATGTTTGTAATGACGTATGAAACCTCCATTGGTTTCAAAAAAGTAAAACTTTTCTGCCGGGATTCCTTTTGCCTGTTGACAGTCCGGGCTTAATAGGTGTTAGGCATCGTGGGTTCCTTTCAATCGGCGCAACCAAAACAAACTGACGCCGCTGGAAATAAACATGACGGCTTGGACTGCCAATATGACCATAAACACAACACCCAAGTAATGTGCAAACTCGCTGCGATTCAGAGTCAGGCTCAATGCTGATGCCCTCAAATCTCCAATGTCTTGCATCGTCTCGATGCGTGCGCATTCCTTCTGGCCGTCTGGTGCTGCCGCCATGATGCGGATATAGACCAATGCTGCGGCTGACATCAGCAAACTCAAAAGCAGAATCGCCGATGTCGCAACTGTCAGTTTTGTGATGAGTTTCTTTTTTATAACCATTTTCATTCCCGGCCAATAACGATTGATACCGCAGCATTTTTGAGCGGATTGTCCTGAAAATCAAATTGGAAAATGACAAATCGGTTTAAGAATTTATGGTGTCGGCGC
>Ga0224534_1000760_pt1 | contig 19225 bp, 36 predicted proteins | sample 714E12024metaG_FD_172012 | JGI IMG/M metagenome (GOLD analysis project Ga0224534, IMG submission 172012) | Peat soil microbial communities from Stordalen Mire, Sweden - 717 E1 20-24 | ecosystem: Environmental > Terrestrial > Soil > Wetlands > Peat | place: Sweden: Norrbotten County, Stordalen... | reverse complement strand
ACAGCCTCAACTACTTCCTCAGCTTCCTCAGCAGCTCTGCGCTCTGCTAACAGCCGCTCCTCTTCCTCATCAGCATTAGCTGCTTGGGCATTATCCACAGTAGCTTTAGTCTTGTTATGTAGGCTACGTGTGTGTGTACCAATCTCGCTCAAGCGGTCAAAGGGCTGTCCACATTCCTTACAAAAGAATATACGATGGGCTGTACTAGAGGAGTCAGCCCTGTCAAACTGGAATATCCACTTGCCTGTCTGGGTCTTGAGCCATACGAGCTTACGTTGATACTTGTCAGCTAAATCAATCTGGTATTCAAGCCCAGGGAAGTATTGCACAGCATTCCTGCTCTCGAAAGCATGAGCTGTACACTTTGCTACGATGATATGTTGATCTGACATGTTATCTCCCAGAAGGAGGGCTAGCCCCCTTGGTTAGTTGTTATTGTGTACCAGCAGTGAAAGCGTTAGCAACATCGGTAGCTGGGCTAGAAGCATTGGCTCCTGCTCCATGTACAAAGAGAGCTACATCGGTAATCGGCATTAGCTTACTCCTAGCTTAGTATTGGGGGCATGACCCATGCCACACCCCCAGGTTAGTGTTACTGTTCACCACCAGTGCGTGGCCCCCAATAGGACACGATGGTGCCATCAGTTGTGGGACTACCAGCCAAGACAGCATACCAGCGCAAGAACTCCAGCACTGTCGATTGTGGGACAGGGATGAAGTAGTGTGCACCCAGTATCTGTAACTGGGCTAGAGTGAGTGAACGAGTAGCAATGATGTTGGTTGCTACACTGTACAGGGCACTAGCAGACGCTGACGTGAGTACCTCAAAGTTAAGTGAGGTGAGGGTATTGAATGGAGCCATGACCAAGATATGGACTCCAAACTCCGTACCACCATTTCCAGGAATCTCAGGAGGGAAGGTATAACCCTTCTCAGTGAGTGATGGGAATGCCGGAACCCAAGGATAAGCAGTCCCAGGATTAGGAGCACCAAAGTCCAGTTCAAGGTTACTGTATTGACTGGCAGCCGTACAGAGAGTGTCGCCAATGGTAGGAGGATAGGCAGTGCCAGTGGTTGTGGTTACAGTCTGCGAGGGACTCACTGTAGCAGTACCCGTTAGACCATTACCAGTAAGGATCGCAGTAACCGTAACACTTGAGGATACGGTTGGTGCTCCACCAGCAAGAATAATTACCTGACCAACGATCACCTCCCCAGTAGATACCGTGTAGGTTAAGGTTGTTCCAGACTGACTTACGCCAGTCAAGGCATTGGCAGTTGTGGTAGTCGGCAGACCCAGTGAGGAGCCGCTACCGTGAAGATAAGCAAGAGCATCAGAATACGGCATTGGTTCCTCCTTTTAGGTGACTACCGTTTCAGTGTTGAGAAGTTTCTCACACATCAGAATGGGAATATTTTGGAACTTGGTTACAGAGCGCCCGAATACATCAACTTCGTTCGCACTGAACATGGTGTAAGCGTTAAGCTTCTGACTAACTGCACGGATGTCAACCTGTGTTTTAAGTTGACGGTTCATCAAGAGCACCGTGCCAGGAGCCTCACCACTTCCGGGGAGTTGGTTCTTGGCTTCGATAAAGACATTCTCATCGAAGTTGTTGCTACTCAAAGCAACAGAGTTAATGTTGGCAATACGTTGAGCACACCGCTCATCGTTGATTTGAATACCCATGCGCCAAGTGAGGTGGGTACGAAGCACTTGGTACATATAGTTAAGCATTGGGCCACCACCCGTTGCACTTGGTTGCTCTTTGGTCATCTCACCCAAGTCCTCAATGTTGAGGCCAGCAGGGGTGTTAGGTGGGTAGATACCATAGACCTTCATCTGACCTAGCTCAAGGAACCATGCACTGGTACAGGAACCAGAGGTAGCCCCATTGTTCCACACGTTAGGCACCCAGCTTAGGTCGCCGTTCGGGTAGGACTCTAGGTTATTGAAGCGGGTAGAAAGACCATTGAAGGAGCCAGGGTCTTGTGACAGGTTGCCGTAGAATAAGAGAGATTCCATTAGCTGCTTGAATCCCTCTACGTGGTTAAGGTCTTGATCCTGACGCCACATGTTAGGATCGTTCTGAATCTTCCACAGTTCCTTATCCACTTCACTGTATGCCTCAAACAAAGCCATCGGATCACTGAGGGGAGTGTTCTTGGCAGCAGTGGGTTGGACACCTGTGTTAAAGCGTCGAGTACCAGGTACTGGGATAGAATCAGTACGTGTGGCAATGTTGGACAAGATTTGGTTGGACGGTATCATAGGCAGATACCTAATGAGTGGACACATACGGTCAAGTACACGAGCAGCCATTACGAATGGTGCCCGTGCATCTGACGTAGAGTAGTTGTTGATAACATCTTGCAGTGTGGTGTAACCCAACTGCACAACGTCGGCCATGAGTTAATCCTCTAACTACACCCGTGGAGCAAGCTACCTCTTTGGGGGCTTAGGACTCTTGCTATAATCAAAGCCAGCAGCATCACTGGATTTGGAAGTAGAGTGCCCACCCTGTGGTGAAGTATCCTCTCCGGTCAAGGCAGACATCTTGAGAAGGAATCGAATCATACCGTAACGATTGGTAGCTGTCTCACTAGAGAACAGCTTGTCAAAATCCCCTTCTCCATGTTTCTGCCATACTCGTTTGGCCAGTTCTACGTTGGTATCAAACTTGTCGCCCATCTCGGTTCTGAGCTTCTGTTCAGCAGTAGTCATCTCGGTCTTGAGTGCAGCATTGTGAGCTTCAACCATCCTCTGCATCTGCCCATTGAACTGCGTACTCAGTGCCTTAGCCTGAACTTTAGTTAAGCCCAGACCATGAAACTGTCCCTTCCAGAAGTTCGTCCACTCAGGGGCGTTCTTGTCCTCACCATCAAATTCATATTCGCTGGCTTGTTTTGGTCGGCCTAAAGCATCGTAGTAAGTGTTACGATCCTCGTCCGTCGCACCATCCGGTAGTTTAGGTATTGAGTCACCCAGCTTCTTTTCCAGATCACCTACCTTGGCTTTCGTTTCAATAGCACTCTTGGCAAAGTCACCAACAGTCTTGAACGTAGCAAGGTCAGTGTTCTGTTTGAGATCGTCGGGTAGCCCAGCACGCCATCCCAAGGATGTAGTGTCAGGGGTAGTAGGAGCAGCTACGTTAGTAGTCTGCGTTGCGTCTAGCACTGCTTCAGGCATGGTATCCTTCTTTCACTTTGGCCAATGGGCCATTGATAGTTAAGGTAGTAACAGTGTACTACTTAGAGCGTTGACCAACTGGCGTACCAGCAATCAGGGCTGGAGCCAAGATCGAACCACCACCAGTCGGGGCAGTAAACTCTACTGCGATAGACTGCGTGAACTGAGTAGGAGGCACAATGGCATCCGTCTGAATAGTGAACTCCTGAGTCCACGGAGTAACTACACCATTGGTATCGGTGACGGTGCAACTAACTGAACCAGAGATCGGCCCAGACGAAGCTGCTATACCAGTGACCAAGGCTGTGACACCATCAGGATTGATAACCACGGTTGCTGATGGATCGCTGAACGTGTAGATGACAAGCGACAAAATGCCGCCAGATGGTGTGATACCATCCTTGAGCAATGGAACGATAGACGCCTGTGAGGTCTGTCCAATATCAAGCACTAAAGCATTGTTCATTTTAACTCCTGTGAAATGCACTGCTATAGCAGCGGTTATTGGTTGAGGTTTAGAGCGTTTGAGTAACTCACGATCATCAGCGAGTATCTCACGCTCAACTTTGAGAATCTTATCAAGTTCACATCTTTCAGACATGGTTAGCCTTTCCACTTAACAGGCTGTGGATACAGGTTCTCAAAAGCAGCAGGCTTGAGCTTCGTCTCACGGAAGCCCTTAGCCCATGCCTTGAAACGCTGCTTGCGCTGGAGCAACACTTCATCTGTGTCATCTAGGATAGCTCCACTGGGACTAGTGTTACCCTTAGCTGCTCCAAGGCTCCTAGCTCCACCCTTGCTGCTACCACCTTTACCACTTGGCATATTGTGCTCCTTTGAAAGCTAAGGGGGTAGGCTGCTCTGGCACACCAGAAAAGCCCCTTCCGGCCCTGCCCACCCCCAACCCGTTAAATGTCAGCCGTGAGACGTAGGATGTCACCAGCCGCGCTATCCATGACCAGCATAGCCTTCTTGGTAGTAGCGACCGTGATACCTGTCTTGCCTGTGACCATCCATACGCTAGACTGGGCGGTGTTGTTGAACACTGTGAACACAAGCCCAGGGAGCACAGCAGGCCACTTTATGGTGGTTGCTCCACTACCTGCGTTAGTGATCGTGTAATAGCTAGAGCGAGTCTGGGTTAGGTCAAGGTTGATGGTATTGGTAGTACCAGCTCCCCCTACATTGATGTCGGTCTCTTTTACAAGAGCCATAGTTGCTGGGAATGCTTCTTGAGGGATACGTACCCCTTTCGGGCCTCCCCATCTAATGTCGTCATAATACGGTGGTGAACCTGCCATGCTATTTCTCCTTACTTAGCCCAAGTCCTAGTTGGGGGTAGAGTGAATTAAATACACCTGCCATCTGTAGAATGACAAGTGCAAAGTTGCGCTCGGCAACCTTTGCGATATCCTCTGGTGGAATGGTATCGAAAACGTGACCGAGAGTAGCTATGTCACCTAGCACAATATGACCCTCTATTGTTTTAAACACGTTGCTATAACGCTGTTCCATTTCCTGTGCTGGTGTCATTATGATCTCACTAACTTCTTTCTTTTCTGCCTCAACCTATACCTTTGCATTGCGGGAATATCAAGTTTCGCAATGTCGTCATAATATATTGGAACACTACCATACCCTATTTCACGCTCAGGCTTCTCAGGTATATAAACAGATTCTGCCCACAACAACAAGGGATCAAAGTATACTGTCAGTCTCATTGTGCTGGTGCTCCTTCCTCACCACCACCTCCAGCTCCACTCATAATCTTCTCAACCATGCTACCTGCCTCTGGTGCCTTACTCAATGATTGAGCCGCTCTAGCTACCTTGGGTAGATTCTCCGCAGTCCTATCCTGTTGCATCATCTTGTTACGCTGATCGCGGATAGCTGCAATCTGACGGGGTTCACGGTAGCATGAAGCTGGGAATGATACTGCCTCTAATACTTCAAGAGCAGCCTTGTCATAGTCTACTACATCTATAGAGGTAGGGTTGTTCTGTGCTATCTGCGTGAGGAGTTGTAGACCAGTTGTGATAGCTCTAACCTTTGTAAGCCTAGTCTGAGCTTGGGCTAACGGGCCAAGGTATTGTATTTCAACTGGGCCATGCTCACTCTGAAGTAATATGTCAGGTGGCTGCGGAATACGACCAGCCATTGCTTCGATGCTATAGACGCGAGAGATGAGTGGGTCAAATGCCTCTGACTGTAGGTTGCCTACACGGGTGCCGAGGATAGCTGCCTTCTCACCTTGAAGCTCCTGTACTTGCTCAGTTACCATACGTGATTGGTTGCCCTGTGCAGATAGTCCAGACATCATCATAAACACATCTGTGTGGAAGTGTTGGTTAATGATCTTAGTTACTCGGTCTTGGAACTCTATGTTAAAGGGGAGTTGGTTGACCCCTGTGTATAGTGGCATAGGAGCACGGGTACGAATGTCGCCCCTGTTTGATTCAAGGTAAGTGATACCAGCAGGGCCTCTTTGTATCGCCCCACGTAGATCGGAGTAAGCGATAAGAGGTGGCTCTGCTGCTTGATGCGCTGTAATAAGATTCGTTCGGCCCATCTGGTTAGCAAGTCCGATAGATACGAAGGCATCATGTGCTGGCCCCCTCCCGTATACTTCATCATCATTACTACGCCACCTCCATGCAATCATGGGCATTGAATCATAGCCCCCCTCAGCTAGCATAACTACACCAGCGTCAGTAGAGGTGTTAGTAGCACGCACCTTAGTTTCAAGTATCTTCCCACCCTTACGGTAGACCCATGCTGACTCCCAGCGTTTAGCACGAGCATCCATGCGGGTAGTATCGAAGTCCTGTCGTGGGTAGATAGCGTGTAGAATCTCACGCTCCTCATACATGTTCTGCTTGTAGGCATTATACCAGTTGTCGTCTACAGCCTTCATCTTATCCTCGCCAAACTTCTGTACGAATTGGCGTAGAGTCATCTTGTAGACACGATAGAGAGTATCAACCTTGCCCCACTGGTTTTCTGCTATAAAGCATTCGCGGTAGTGGGGTACGGTGAATACTATTGAGCCTTCAGTAATAGCCTCCTCTACTTGGAGATAAGCTGTACCACATGTAGCTCCATCACTAATGAACTCAGTTACTATATCGTAGAAGTTAGAACGGTTGAAGGCTGAGTACATTACTGTTTGGCAGTCTTGGAGCCATTGCTGTACTTGAGGATATTCGTCTACTCGTCGTCCTGACCAGGAACGCATAGCAGAGGAGCGAGGAAAGTTGAACTTTCCGGGGAGTTCCAAAGCGAACCAGGGCTGGTTTCGAGAGCACAAATATCCAACCATCCCATCCACAAGCATGTTTCTTGCGAGCATTGCTGAGTCATCAAATACCTCTTGGCCTGTTTGCTGCCCTGGCCATAGTTCGGTGTCTTGGATAAAGCGTCGTCCATGATTGACATACATGATTATGTTATCTATGGCTGGTTCCCAAGGCAACCTTTGATCTGCTAATACCATTAAATATTTTTGACAATCTTTGGCTTTCTCGTCTGGGGTAGGATTACCTAAAGTAGATTGAGGCAACCCCGAAACATTTCCATACTGACGAGATGTAGATGTCATTGGATAAGGCATGTTAATTGCTCGTTACCCTTCCTAGATAAGCAATAGCTGCACAAAGTACATTAGGGTTATCCTTAGAATGACCTAACAACAAGTTGCAAGAATGGCAAAGAATCCCACGCACTTTATTAGTGTTGTGATCATGGTCAACATTCCAGTCTCTATTACCTAGATTCTCACCACAACAGATTGCACACTTGTTTCCCTGGGATAACAAAAGAGCATCGTACTCTTCCGTAGTAATTCCATATAGCCGTTTGCGTACAATGCCCTTCTGATAGGACTTAAACTCCTCAGGGTGTGCTGCTCGCCACCTATAGGTAGCGGCCCTAACCCTATCTGGGTGTGCTTGGCGATACTTCTGAACAGCAATCCTGTTCCGCTCTTTGGTGTCACTCATCATTATGTTCCTAGCGTTGCTGATTGACCCTGTGCTGGGCCACCAGATGTACCCATAGGACTAGTTAGAATGGTTGAAGCCATACCACGACGTTTCTGTAATGCTTGAGCTTGAGACAATGCTGCTGCCTGTTGAGCCTCGGCTTGCTGGGTTTGGATGGTAGACTGGCTAGGTGCTTGTGGAGCTGCACCAGCCCCAGGTTGATTAGCCATCTCATATAGTGACACTCCTACACCAGCCGCTGCTACTGTAGCTCCTACAATCGTGGCTATCGTTGCTGCCGATACTCCAGACATTATGCACCTGTAAATACTATGATGTCGTCATGCTGAGTTCGAGATAGTAAATTGTCTACCTCATCTGTAAACTGTGCTTCTGCATCTTCAACTGTTTCGGCATTGGACGTAAAGATCATCGTGATCTCAACAGCACTTCGAGCAATACAAATTTGCTTACGCCATGCATTTCCTGGTATTACATTGTAGCCCTCTAGCCTAACCCATTCATCACCAACCAATAAGTCACAGATTCCATTTATGATGAATATGGTTGGAATCTTCATAAGTGTTCCAACAGCTACCGTGTTTGGTACAAAGCGTATAGTACGTGCATACATCCCAGCATGAAAGACATGCTCAGTTCGTAGCTTGATTTGTTTATACTGGCGTATGAGTTCCTCAGCAATAACTATCTTCTCAATAGTTTCCTTAGTTGAGGCCGGGAGTATATTGCTAAGTATGGCTAATGAACTCATGCCAAGCTCCGTAGGTAAACATTGCTTGTGTTACGATAACGATCTACGTTCGTAGCTAATAGATGGTCAAACTGGCTACCTGCTGGAGCACTGTAAAGGAAGGCAATACACCCTTTACTCTTTGCATAGCTCTCTATGAACAGTAGAAGCCTTCCACCAATGTCACCATGTCTGTGATCTTTAGAGAGGAAGATGCTCTCTGTAGTAGCAACCCTCTTTCCATAGTGGGGAAGGGTGTAGATCAACACAACAGCAAAGCCAATTAGCAGCACACTATCATATACTCCAAACGCCTGTAACCCACCTGTGGCCTCCATTACGTCGTATGTTGAGCATTGTGGGTTAATTGACCCAAGCTCAGTGATAGAACATTCAGCAGCATACTCGTCCAATAGAACCTTTATGTTTGGCTCTTGGAACAGCACAGAGCATGTTGTTGGACGAATGATAGCCATTATCTCATCACCAGTCCATAAGTAAGCGGGTTGTAAGCCTCTACAGGAGGCATGTGCATTAGCACCTCGTCAAGCTCAGGTGATCGGTAAACTGGTTGCTCCATAGCTACATATCTTACTGTATCTGCAAAATCTTTGAAGTCCTGCTCGGGCTGATCACTACCCTCCTTCCATCTGTAGTTCCACATATCCTGGGTCGGCCCGCGCAGTCCCGAGCACCCATCACGAGCAAACATCATGCCTGGGAACTCTCGATTCTGTACAGTGCTGTAGTGGGGTTGAAGATATTGCTTCACTAGCTTATGGCCTAGAGCTATGTCACCTGGAGCTGAGTGGGAGAGTCTGATGTGCTTAATGCTAGCCTTATCAAGTTCCTCTTCCCATGAGGTTGTTTCGTAGGCTGTGTTGACTGTCTTAGTACCAAACTTAGCATCAAGGATAACCATTGCTGGTTCTTTGTAATCGTGTTTAGCACGCATCACACGCACAGAGCGTGCTATGGTATCTATGTTACCACTGGCTAGGAGATAGGTATAGAAGTAAATCCGGTTTGCAGGTCTACCATTGATGGTGATCTCTTCAGGCGACACTGCACCGAAAAGCCAGCGGGTTGGACGTGCATCGTGAGGATCGACACATTCGATACGCATCCAGCCACGTGGAATGGTAAAGTCAGCATAGAGATGGGCTTCACGATCCAACTCTTTGTAGACCATCCCGCTAAGGTGCTTCCACTTACCTTCTTCACGAGCTTCCCTTTCATCTTGGTCAGTGATGGTCTTGAGGTAGTTGTCTATGCCAGCCCTAGGCATGAAGCCCATAACCTTACCACAGTTAGGGCATTTACCTTTGGGTCGTACTTGTCCAGGCTCAAGGTTCTCTGGATGATTCTCTGGGACAGTAACGTTACAGTCACGGCACCAGTCTTGGCAGTTCTCCCATACACTACATCTAAATATCGCTATCTCATCATCCTCTCCATTGTTGTTGAATGCATTGAGGGAGAGCATGTCATAGATGTAGGGCTCCTTGAGGGGAGTCATGGTGAGCCATGAGGGAGCGTTAGCAGCCATCTTACCACGAGATGCAGCATTCCAGATTGGCTGTGGTGGAGGCTCATCCCAGTGTTGCCAGTCAGAGAGGACACCTTCAAAGGATTCAGCAGGCTGGACATACGATCTGAAGTGTGCTGTAGAGCCACACTTGTTGCCCAGGTAGTCATAGGTTAGGGTGACTGACTTGACTGAGCCATCACTATAGCGTGTCCACTCAGGCTCACAGTGAGAGGGTATGAACTCTCTGAACTGAGGTTCGATACGTTGGATAAGGTTCTGTCCAGCTACCTCACAACCTAGCAAGCCATTGTTAGGAACCTTTATCTTTATGCGGTAGTCAGGATCATCCTTCTTTAGCCAAGGACGGAAGCCCATCATGTGAGCGATGTCCTCAGCAATGCCTAGTGTGGTTTTGCCTGATTGGTTAGCACCTTCAAAGAGCCTAATGCGGGGCATACGACCATACTTGTTCTTGATGCGTATGAAGTCATCCTGGATTTGAGTGAGCTTGAGGAAGAAAAGTTTGTAATGCTCATGTGCTGCAACCTCAACATTAGCTAGGGTCTCAGGCTTCTTAGGATCAAAGCCAGAGAGGATTGAGGCTATAGCGGAGTCAGTAGGGGATGCAGATGGTGCAGCAGTGGTACTCGTAGGTGAGCGTCTACGCTTCATTATTTATCGTTAAGCCAGTCTAACAACTTCTGAATGAATGTCTTAGGGTCATCGGTGTGTGGTAGAAGTTCAGCTACATGCTCCGGCTCTGCTCGAATGTGTACTGAGATAACATCAGGTGCTGGTGAGTAGGCTTTCACTACTGGTGGCTTCCTCATTCGCATTCCACGTTTCTTACTAGCTTTCTTTACTTGTTTAGGTGGTAATGGCATCAGATGCCTCCTTGAGCTTCTCACCCTCAATATGAACCTTAGCTACACGAACTGCATCAGTGCCACTATGAGCAGGTAAGATAACTCCACATGTGCAACGTACCAATATAGGCACGTCCACATTTGACATTGGTGTGTATGTAATGTTATGCGCCATCATCTTCACACTCCACTTCTTCTGGTACACATAAGAGCTCTTGCCATTGGTAAGGAGACACTGTGATCTGCACTGTGCCATCCGCACGAACTAGGATTACCATGTCCATGCTTACTCAGTGTTTCAGCCACTGCATACACAGCATGAACACAAGTACAACAGAGAGCAGCCACCTTACGATGCTATAGCCCGATGGCTTCCAAGGATCAGGAACTCCAGGCCAAGGTACAGCCAGAGCAACAATCAACGAGATGATGATAATAGTTAGTTCAATGGGACTCATTGAGACTCCTTTTTGTTGGTAAACTTGAGTGCCTAGGTCGGTATTCACATGACTCCCACCCCACTCTAAGGGGGGCTCCGGTAGGCACTAAGTAATTCTTATTGGTCTGATTGCTCATAGTAGCCACTATTTAAGCAAACCCCCCCTCCCCCCACTACTGAAGGTGACCTATACTACACTCTACTACACACTCTACTATACTACTGGGCTACTTGCTTACTAGCTCTGTGCTTGCATCCTTTATATGTGTGCTCGTACATACTAGCTCCGGGCTACTACTCTTGCTCTCTTACTCTCAATGCCTCTAGTACATCTACTAAAGCATGTACATGTATGCTAGTAGGTTGTCCTCGCATTACTTGTATCTTGTCCTGCATTATAGCAAAGCCTGTTATGAGTGATACAGCAGGAGTTTTATCTAGCTTGTCTTGAGTAATAGATGCTAGTAGTCTATGCTGTATTACCTCACATATACTAGCCTTATCTCCACGAAACTCAGCTAACTCCTCAGTAGTTATGTCCTTAAGGTAATCCTTAAGAACTTGAGACACATTACTCTCAGTACACCCTACGCGTCGGGAGATAGCAGCCTGTGATAATTCAGGATATTTTTCATACAGATAGCGGATTTCAGCAGCCCGGTCGCCCTTAGCTGGGGCTGGCCCCAAGATCACGCCTGCCAGCATGCCAGGATCGGCTTGCACATCGGGCGATTGTGGGTTGGTGCTCACGGCTCGAGTAATTCACAGATCACCAGGATTGTCAAGCACAAACTGCAATATAGCATTGTTCCACGTGGAACATTACATAGGTAAGTGCTTTGTAATCAATAGTTTATATATGCTAGTAATAGCTTTACAAATCTTTACAATTCTATGCTTGACATGCTACTGTGTTAGTGCAACAGTGTGATTGCCACTATCCCAGACTTAATTGCTAGGGTGCAGATGGTGCAGTCGAGGATGGGCTAACAGTAGTGGTTAACGGTATCAGCTACAGAGCTGGGCAGGCATAAGGAGTAACAATGTCAAACAGTAACTATCGTAAGTGCACCCGATGTGGACATGAGTGGATTCGCAAAGGTGGTGGGATCAGCTATAGATTGCACCCACTTGAACCCAAGCAATGTCCCAAGTGCCGTAGCGAGAAGTGGCAGCAAGCACAAGCACCAAAGGAGGAGTTATGACAGAGGCAGCGCGTTATACAGTGTTCACCCGTACATGGTGGAGAAACAATCCAAGCTGGCCCCGTGGCTTGGAACCATGCGCCGGTCGCAGATACATCCATGAGCGCAATCTTACCTATGAACAGGCATTGCGCTATTGTGAGCAGTGGAACAGCACACACAAGCCAGGGAGACTTAGCCGCAAGGCAGAGTTTACACAGCAGTAAGTAACCGGCAGCGGAGATGCTGTAAACGTGACTCAGATCACGAAAGGGAGATGAAATGAGCAAGAAAGATTTTATCGCACTGGCAGACGCAATCGGGGAGCACAACAGGATTTACATTGGCTCAGAGTTTAGTGCAGGGCAGCTTTACACGTTAGCAGACTTCTGTCAATCGCAGAACAGCAACTTCAAACGTGACCGCTGGCTTGGATACATCGCCGGCGAGTGTGGCCCGAACGGTGGAGCAATCAAGAGCTAACTTTTGACGGTTCCGCTTCATACCATGAGCGGTTCCGTGAGCAGTTAGAATATTGAAGGGTATGATGCAAAAGACTACAGTAATATTTCTCACATTACTGGTAGGAGCATTGCTACTAGCGGGATGCTACTACCTAGCGGTGACATACGCAATGGCGGAGGTGCAGTGGTGAGCAACTATAACTTTGAAGAGTGGGGCGACGATCACGGATATGTACGTTATCGCTGTCCTGTGTGTCATAGGCAGTTCTACAGTGACAGCGGCCCTCGTGGGCAGTGCTGCCAGGAACCGGAAGAGGATAACGACCAGTCAAGCACAGCGGGCATTGACATGCTACCAGAGGAGGAGATGTGAGCAATAGCAACTTGCTTATGTTACCCTTTGCTTTAGTATGCATTATTGTGCTCACTTGTGTCTGGTATCTAGTGCGATCACTGCTTGTATGTCAGCACGATCATTTAGGCTGGCCGATTGGTAACACACAACGATGTTTACAATGTGGGGCTGTGAGACCTTATGTGATGGGCGAGCACCCCGGAAAGTGGGGGAGAGAGAAAGTTTTACAAGCGTCAAAATAATCCTTGACAAGTGGCAAAACACAGTTTAGTATCAATATCAGCCCAATCAGGGCACACAGAAAAGGAGAATTACATGTCAGATGAAAGTGCTGTAATGGAACCGGAAGCTAAGACCAAGGCGCGTAAAGCTTACGCACCCCTCACCAATGAGCAAAAGGAAGCGGCAACTCTTCGACGGGATGCGACGCTGCTTGCAAAATACGGTAATGCGACCAAGGCTGCGGAGCTTGTAGCCCAGGCGGACAAGATTGCCCCGGAGCGCAGCAATCAGGCAAAGCGGGTTGATCCTCTGATTGAACTGAATGCCCAGGAGCAAGGATTCCTGCGAACGTCCTACTTTGAGACCACCAAGAAAGGCTTTGCCCACATCTGTGCTCTGGTCAGCTATAAGAAGCTGGCAGAGATTGTGGAGAGTCACCCAAAGCAAGCTCTGGTCAGCTATAAGAAGCTGGCAGAGATTGTGGAAGGCGCACAGAAGTAACCTCCCTGTAACAAGCCTTCAGAGTCAACCAACTCTGAGGGCTTTGTTACTTCTGTAGTTCTTCTTAAGGGCATCGAGGTTTAGATAGCCGTGCTCTTTAAGAACAAATTTGATGTTCTCCTCCATGTCTGCTACAGCTAGGCGCTCTGTCCTTGTCAATTTCTCGTGTACTTTCTTCTTTCTTTTCATTGGGTTAGCTCTTTCATCTACCGAAAATTCCGTTAATCAGTGTTCTCAAAATATGCAAAATTCCGATAAGTCCTTTGTTTTCAGTTAGGCTTTTTATTGGCGGTAGATAGGGTAGATGACGGAGCCTTCCCCCCCTCTCTATCTATCTCTGTATTCTTTTCTATGTTGTTGATTCTATTACTATTAGTATTCGGGGGCAGGGGGGTGCTTAACTGCTCCAAGGTGTCGGGGTCAGAGTAACCTATTGATTCATAAGCACTAAGCAGTGACTTGCGGTTGAGCTCAACAACGGCCTGACCGTGGGACACCTTGACGGTGAACCCCATGAGTCGGAGCTGGCGACCAACCTTGCGGGCGGGATAAGAGTCTCTGCTTTCCTTGTAAATAGCGTCAACTAAAGCACTTAATCTGACGTTGCAATAACTGATGGTGTGCGTTGAATCATTTGGGTCTGTCATGCAGCTAACAAGGGCCGAATAGACTACATGGGTAAACTCAGTGCCCTGATCCATACACATGTTCTCAGTTTGGGTATGGAGGATGTCCAGAGAGCCTATGATAAATGCTTGGTCATCGAGGTATTGAGCCAACATTAGGCATGGACGGTAGGTATCCATTACACGACCGGCGACATTAGCAACAGATTCAAAATAGGGTAGCTGTAGCTTTTCTATCTGCCCTATAGCCTTGTTTGTTTCTATGATGAGTGGGTCAGTGGAGTTGTAAGGTTTGTAAGTCCGCGTATGTACTGCCTTGAATTTTACAATTATGGTACGACTTTCGAGGGCTGAATCATCAAACGGTTGTCTACGATGTAGGACTGTTGCACCAAAGTATTTAGATCGTTGCCGTTCCCAGTGTTTTCCAACCTGATGGTTGTGTTCCTCAATAGAAGCACTGCGATTGCCGCGATTGTTCAATAGGTTTTCAAAAGCCTTGTCATGTTCTGTTTTCCATGTGGTATCTGCTTCCTCGATTAATACGGTGCCCTCGTGTGCATTGATAAAGGCATCACGGACTGCTGGCAATGTAAAGCTATTGAGGGTGATCCTGATTGACTTGGCAGATAACAAGCTGATTACATTTAAGCACTCTGACTTGCCACAGCCAAATTGTCCTTGTAGGCTCAATATGGGAAAGGTTTCTAGGTTTGGTAAGGCATGAGTGGCAAGTGCCCAGTATGTGACCAGCTTGCGTTTGTAATCGTCCAGCCCAGTACAGTCGCTCAGAGTTTTGTCAGCAAGCGTAGCAGCCAGTTTAAGGGACGCAAGGTTACTCATGCCTCCTCACCCCTGCCGGAGTTTTCGGCGTTGATCCTAGGGCCGTTTCCGCTCACTGGTGATGCCTTTGTACGCACGGCCTGGACTGCGGTACTCGAACAGTAAACTTGTGTACCGTCAGACTCCATCCAAATTAATTCGTAATGACCTAGCGTGAACGATCCATCAGCAACCGTATGCCAGCCATCGGAAAGCAAAACGGCTACAACGTCATATAGCTCAATGTCAAGATTCATATTCTCCTCAGAAGTTTTGGGAGCCACGCTTCTGAGGTCGTGGCCCCCTGCGCAAGAGTACAACCTGGGGAGGGTTGCTCTTTGATTATGGCACAAGCGCAGCACGAAAGCAACCACAAGATGTTGTGTATGTAACACTTACAACGCTATAAAAAGTGGCTAAAATAATTGTAGATTTCCCTTGACAAGTTTACGGAAAGGTTTATTATCGTAAACGTCATGTTAATTAAACCATTGAAACGAAGGGTCTGGACGTGCCAATGTGGTTGTGGGCTGACGTTTATCCCAAAGCGCATGAATCAGAAGTATGCTAACGGAGACTGCAAGAACCGCGACGCCCAGCGCCGATGGCGCGAGCGGGCTGCAATGAGACAGGAGCGGAGGCCCTCCAATGTGTGAACAACAATGGAGTACTGCGTGGCAGCAAGTCACCTGTAAAAACTGCAACAAGCACTATCAGTGCACCCCAAGTAGTGACTACTATAACTCAACCTGTGCAACTGATGGTCTTTGCGAGACCTGCTTGCTATACGCGCACAATTTACACAACGTGCCAATGATCGTTAAGGAAGTGGACAATGTGTGAACATTATTGTCCTATCTGTCAAGATGAATGGTTCCATGACATTGAGGAGCCATGTGACAGCCACTATCAGAAACCCTGTCGCAAGTGTGAGCAGGAGAGAGGAGATGAGTATGACTAAACAAGTTTGTTCTTGCAAGGTGTCTGACAATGGGTATGTTTTTCGTCTACATACACCAGACTGCCCTACCCAAAGTAAGCCTAACCGAGTTGAGATTTGGCGTTACAATGACAGAACTCTAACTGTTGCTCATAGTGATGGGAGCTGTTGGAATGGCCCTGATGGAGCGTGCAAAGTTAAGCATGAGGGAATCTGGAACTGTGCTCAGATGAAGTTTTTGCCCAGTGACCGTTTCACCGATGGCACTCCTGTTGCTCTATATGAGGGGCTTGAGACCCTTGAGGATGGGGAAAGGAGTTTGTCTTGCCTAAGCTAACTGAGTTCCTAGCAATGCCAACACACTGTTCTAGACCTAGCGGGGCAAGTGGGATGCGTGATAGGGGTAGAGGCCCACACGACCGTGAGAGCTTTGACTGTGAGCATGAGCGCCTACAAATAGAAAAAGACCTTGTGAAATGCTGGTCTTGTGGGCGACAGTGGAAGGACTGTGGAACTGGAGGCAAGAAGTGAACCATTACTTTGACCGGAGCAGAATGGAAGTGGATGCACGGTGTCCCAGGCGTCTTTACTGGGAATACTACTACGATGGTAAGGGTCTGCAACCAGTCAAGATCAACCAGCATCTTGCTTTTGGTAGTGCGGCGCATGAGGCGATTGCAGATATCCTTGAGTATTGTCGTGACCTTGATATGCTGCCCAACAGCGAACAAGTGTCAATGCGTGTTCGAGCAGCTCAGACAACTCTCCGTGCAGAGTTTGATAAAGCTAAAGGCTTCCAAGCTGCAACCATCCTTGAGGAAGGTTTCGACGGTGAGATGATCCAGGTTACGGATGACCAGACTTGGATGGTTGACCATTACTGCGATCTACTGGAAGGATTGGTGGTTGGTTGGTGCCTGGTACGTCTCCCACTGCTTATGCAGCAGTATCGAGTAGTGCAAACGGAGGCCGAGGAGCGGTTACAGCTCTCACCTGAACTAATGTTCCTCTCCCGCCCTGACGCTATCTTTGAGCGTCGAACTGACGGTGCCCTTGTTATCCTATCACTCAAGACAGTTAGCCAAGTTAACCAGATGTGGCTTGAGAATTTCAAGACTGACCAGCAGACCATCAGCGAGGTGCTCCCAATCGAGGCTAGACTAGGCAAAGAGGTTGCTGGTGTGCAGATTGAAGGCTTGACCAAGGGTGCTCAAGCTGTTGACTGGCCCAAGGGTGCAGGCCATAAGCACCATGCTTCACCCCTCATCTGGGGCTATCTCAAAGAGGAAGGTGGGCTAGATGAGGATTGGCAAGCTAAGTGGGAGTGGAAGGATGAAGCTGGGAACAATAGACGGTTAGGTAAGGGATTCAACCGTCAGCGTATCTCAGAGCGTTATCCTGGTGGAATACCTGAATGGATTAGCTATCTCTACCAGACTGAGAATGAGCTGTTACGTGCTCAGTTCCCATCCCCTCCACTTATCAGTCGTAGTGCTAATGAGCTTGAGGAGTGGCAGGCACAGGTTAAGTATCGGGAGACTGAGATTGGTAATGCGCTGGTGCATATCAATGGTGGTGCAGCAGGTAATGTGTTAGCTCAAGTATTCCCGAAGCACACAACCGGCTGTGCTTACGATGCTCAGTTCCATAGCAAGTGTCCTTGTTATTCACTTTGTTGGGGATCGCAAGGGGCTGACCCTATAGGCTGTGGCGAATTTCAATACCGTGTTCCGAATCATCCAGAGGAGACTACAAAGTGACATACCGTGGTGCGAATCAGTACACCGAGGTGGAGCTATGAAACCCGAGGAGCGAGCAATTCTGGACACCGCGGTGCTCGACTTCATTTCAGCGTGCATGGAAGCCAAAAGCATGTTAGACGCCAGGGAAATAGATACTAAGCTAGCTGAGTTCCGCGCTGCGCTGGCCGAAGCCAAGAAGGTGATGCCAGCACCGTCGGAGTTAACGAAAGCAGAAGAGATTGGAAGGTCGTTACGTGGACAAGTTTACTGGCGCACGTGCTCCAAATGTGGGGACGTAGATCGAGACAGCCTTGAAGCTGCACTCATCCACGCGGCGGAACTCGCATTGGAGTGGGCCGCGAAGCAGTGCGAACATGTTTGCGATTGCGCCGGCGGTTGCGGTTCTCCTGCAAAGCGCATTCGTGCTGGTAAAAAGCAAGCCATGACTAAAGACTGAGAGACGAAGCGATGTCCGCTGCACTTCGCAAATGGCAGATTAGGCAAGTGGCCCACGTACTCCGCGGGCTCATAGGTTGCCTTGCTTCGCCCCGTGTACGTGAGTAGCTGACTAGTAAAGTCAGCGTACGAACATCTAGCCCGGTGCAAGGTGGCATTATGGGAATTAAAATGAGCAAACTACTTGGCTCTAACACCAAGCAGCGATCAAGTGGGCGTAATAAAGGAGTATGCAAGAATGGGATACACTCTACTCATGTAAACAACAGAGTAGTTATGATGTGCCCAGCTTGTAATACCAGATTTAAGGATGACAAACTTTACAAAGAGCATTGGCGGGAGAAACATACAGGAGCAACAAAATGAAATGGCTTAACTGGCGGTGGTACACATACCTATTCGCAAAGCCTAGCGGATACCAGAAGCTAACACGAGTAATGTTCTGTTGTCGTATCAAGGGGCACCCTAGAGGCATAGTGTATTACAATCCTTATGGCTTAGAGCCAGATGGCCATTGCAAGGATTGTGGTGAGGACATAGGGTAACAGCTAGGTCGGCGCGTAGGCACACAGGAAGGGGTTATATGAAAGTCGTTAACACTGATAATTTTGGTAGTGATTACCCAGCTGAGCGTTTTCTCAATGTTGGGTCTATCTCTGGGTCGCAAGCCAAGCGGATTGCTGACATACTAAATGAAGGTGATCCAAACGCTAGCCGTTATTGGAAAGTAGTGCCAGACAATTACGAACTGGCCCCAGGATTTGAACCATGAAAGAATATCTAGGTGATGCTGTTTATGCTGAGTATAATAGTGTACTGGACTGCATTGTCCTAACCACTGAGGATGGCATTAACACCACCAACACTATTGTGCTTGAGCCTGATGTACGGCAAGCACTCAAGGAATTTGCAAAGAGAAGTATTGAACTGTGAAGGAGAAAGCAATGACAACTGAAGAGAAACTAAAACATGTACGTTTTCAAATCAAGTGGTATACCGATGAGGCTGAGAAGAACTTGCTGTGTGCTCAAGCTCACCGACTGTGTGAGGCAGAGCTGGTTGAGGCTATTGAAGGGCTGAAGCCTGACTGTCTATGTAATTATGCCATTGAGATGTTTGACGGTATCCACCACGATCAACGCTGCGAGCTTTACAA
>Ga0224534_1000758_pt1 | contig 19246 bp, 16 predicted proteins | sample 714E12024metaG_FD_172012 | JGI IMG/M metagenome (GOLD analysis project Ga0224534, IMG submission 172012) | Peat soil microbial communities from Stordalen Mire, Sweden - 717 E1 20-24 | ecosystem: Environmental > Terrestrial > Soil > Wetlands > Peat | place: Sweden: Norrbotten County, Stordalen... | reverse complement strand
TTGGAGCATGTGGAAGCCCATCTGGAAGCTGTTGAGGATGGCGGAGAGCGTGCTCGGGCCGGCGATGGTGACGTGGCAGTTCTGCTGAATGTCCGACTGCAGGCCATCGCGTCGCATGACCTCGGCGTAGAGGCCTTCGGTGGGCAGGAACATGATCGCGAACGATGTTGTGGTGGGCGGTGCGATGTACTTGTCGCAGATTTTTTTGCCTTCGAAGCGAATCGCGGTCTCGAAGGCTTTTCCCGCGCTCACGATATCGTTCCCGGTCTCGTAAGCAGATTCCAGACGCTCCCAAATCTCGCGAGGAAACTTGGAGTCGATCGGCAATAACATCTCACCGTTGGGTGTAGGGAGTTTGACGGCGAACTCGACGATCTCCTGCGTACCGGGCCTGACTTTCGCGTTTTGTATGTACTGGCTGGGAGCGAGCATCTGCTTGAGCAGCGTCTCGAGCATGACTTCGCCAATGGTTCCGCGCGACTTGACGTTGGTGAAAATGCGCGAAAGATCGTCGACGCCGGCCGAAAGCTTGGTCATCTCGCCGAGGCCAGCGTGAACCTTGGTGAGCTGGTCGGTGACCTGACCGAAGCTCTCGGTCAGGCGGCTTTGCAGGGTTGCATGCAGCTTTTCGTCGACCGTCTGGCGCATCTCGTCGAGCTTCTTTTCGTTGTTTTGATTGATTGCATTTAGCTGCGCCTCGACCGTTGACCGGAGCTGGTCCTGGTGCGCGGTTTGCGCCGCGCCTAATTCCGTGAGTTTGGTGTGCAGTGCAGTCTGTGCGTCGAGCTGATGGCGGCTGCTGTCGCTTGCGAAGCTGGAGAGGCGCTGATCGATGCCGTCAAGGCTCTTCTGCACGGCTGTGCGGAGGGTCTCGGATGAGGCTTTGTTATCGGCTCGAAAGCTGTCGAGGCCGGTGTTCAGGGTGACGCCGAGATTCGTGATGATGGAAGCGATCTCGGTGCGCAGCGAGCCGAAGTCGGAGGAGCTTGCCACGCGCGAGCGTTGGGCTTCGCCTGCAATGTCGGAGCGCATCTGGGCGAATGCCTCGCGGATGTGGGAGTCGAGAGCTCCAGAGCGCGCGTCCAGCCGCGTGAACTGTCCCGGCAGGTCTGCCGCGAGCAGCTGCGCGAGACGGGGGTCTTCCGCCTGGGGCGTGGCCGCAGGCCTGCGCAACAGCAGCACAATCAGCGCTACGAACGTGAGGAGTTGAAGTGCAATCAGGGCTGCAATCATTTCGGCTTTCCTTCGCTTGGAGGATAGCATCGCTATCGTGCACGAAGGATGGCCATCGTGGGTGCGCAAGATATGGCCATCGCCCAAGTTTGGCGATTCGCCTGCTTGGTGATTCAATAGGGGCTAGAGCATACTTGCTCGCAAAGGTCCTGCGCTTGCGCCTACCAGCTATGTCTCGAGTCCTCTCCGCCGCCCTGTTCCTCTCGCTCACCGTCGTCTCAGCGAGGGCGCAAACCTCCGTTCCGCCCAACCAGGTGTCTCACTTCCGGGATACTTCGGTACTTGTTCCGCCGCCCGGCGTGAAGGTGGCGATCATCGAGTGGGAAGACCTGGAGTGCCCGGCCTGCGCGCATGCCTTCCCGTTTGTGCATATGGCCGTCGACCACTACAAGATTCCGCTGATCCGCCGCGACTTCCATCTTCCCGGCCATATCTGGAGCCTCGAAGCGTCCATCTACGCGCGTTATCTGCAGGACAAGGTTTCGCCCGATATTGCCACCGAATATCGTCGTGAGGTCTTCGCGTCGCAGTTCAAGATTGCCAGCAAAGACGATCTGAACCGGTTTACGCAAGATTTCTTCACCCAGCATGGCAAGCAGCTTCCGTTCGTGATCGACCCTACCGGGGAACTCGCCAGGGAGGTCAATGCGGACCGCGAATTGGGCGAGAAGCTGGGCCTCACCGAGACGCCTACCATCGTGGTCGTCACTCCCAAGGCCTGGATCCAAGTCAAGGATGTCTCGGACCTCTATCAGGCGATCGACCAAGCTAAAGCCATGGTGGCCAAGGCCCCCGCAGCGCATCGTGCTGCCGCAAAGAAGAAGAAGTAGCAGAGAGTTTGGTCGTGAGAGAAACCGTTCGCTGCTGCGGGCGGCTTTTTCTTGCGCGTTGAAGCGATCTAGGCCGGCCACACCCTCAGGGCAAGATCGACGACGCTGTTGAGCGCCTCGCGACTGCGGCCGCTGCTGGCCTGCACCGCAATGCCGTTCATTACGCTCACGAGAAACAGTGTCAGCGCCTGCACATCCGCGCCGGCGGGTAGGTCGCCCTCGTGGCGGGCGCGTTCGAGGCGCTCGCGCACCTGCGCCGTGCCACCGTCGCGCAGCGCAGTCATCTCCCTTCGAATGGGCTCGCCCTCGGTGCTTGCGACGAGGGCTCCCTGGACCCAGAGGCAGCCGCGGGGATTGGCTGCGTCGGTGGCTGCGGCTACGGCGCCACGCAACAGCGTTTCGGCCACCTGACGAGCCGTTGGCTTGCCCAGCGCGCGGCGAACGTAGCGCCCCGGACCCGTCCCGTAACACGCCACCGCCTCGCGGAAGAGCCCTGCTTTGTCGCCAAAAGCCGCATAGAGGCTGGGACGGTTGATTCCCATGGCGTCGGTGAGCGCGGCGAGCGAAGCACCCTCATACCCTTGCCGCCAGAAGACACGCATCGCGGCATCGAGCGCCTGCTCGCGATCGAACGAGCGCGGCCGGCCGGGGCGCGGCTTGCCGGGCGTAGCGGCCGGCGTGACTGGTGCCGAGAGGCTCATACGCCCAAATGTAGACTAGGGCCGCCCCTCCGCGCAGCAGAATTCCAACCGAACGGTAAGAAAAGTGGAACCAATCTATGCTCCCGCGCTGGAGGCTACTGGTCAGTACGGAAGTGCTGGCCCTCAGGCGTCCTTGGCATCCTCATACTCTTCGTGCCACGCGGTCTGGATGGCTTCGAGGATGGCTTCGCTGGACTTGGCTGGATCGCCGATGAAGCCTGGCAGCTGCGTCACCCATTTGTGCAGGTCGGTGAAGCGCACCGCATACGGATCGGTGTCGGGAAACATCTCCTGCAGTCGAATCCCAATCTCGAGTGTGTCGTTCCAACCGATCTCGCGCGCCATGGTGAGCCTCCAGAGATCCAGTGTACTCAGGGACGGCGCAAACGCCATCGCGCACCTCCGCCGCGATAGAATAGCTAAGCCGCATGTCTATCGAAACCCAAGCTCCGAAGGCCGAGCCCGCAAGTGCTCCAGCGCGTCGCCGTCTGCCCGCCCGCCGCCGCCTCATCGCCGCAACGCGCAAGCTGCGTGAGTTGGCGTCGATTGCGTCGGCCGTCGCTGGAACCTCGCACCCGTACATGGCGCATATTGTGCCCATGCGCCGCTGCAACCTCGCGTGTGCCTACTGCAACGAGTACGACGATGTTTCCAACCCCGTCGACATCGAGGAGATGAAACGGCGCATCGACCACCTCGGCCGGCTCGGTACCTCGGTGATCACGATCTCTGGCGGCGAGCCGTTGCTGCACCCTGAGCTCGACGATGTCATCCGCCAGATTCGCAAGACCGGCGCCATCGCCGGCATGATTACCAACGGCTATCTGCTGATGCCGGAGCGCATCGAGCGGCTCAATCAGGCTGGCCTCGATCACATGCAGATCTCGATCGACAACGTGATGCCGGATGAGGTCTCGAAGAAGTCGCTGAAGGTGCTCGACGCAAAGCTGTGCCTGCTGGCCGAGCACGCCGACTTCCACGTGAACATCAACTCGGTGGTGGGCGGCGGCATTGCGAATCCCGAGGACGCGCTGACCATCTCCAAGCGGGCGCTGGTGCTGGGCTTCAGTTCGACGATCGGCATTATCCATGATGGAAGCGGCCAGTTGAAGCCGCTTGGAGAGCGCGAGCGCACCGTCTGGGACGAGGTTCGCCGCCTCACCCGCAGAAGCTATTCGCGCTTCAACGGCTTTCAGGAGGCCATCGCCAACGGCTTGCCCAACGACTGGCGTTGCCGCGCCGGATCGCGCTACATCTACATCTGCGAGAACGGCCTGGTGCACTATTGCTCGCAGCAGCGCGGATATCCGGGCGTGCCGCTGGCCGGGTATCAGACCGCGGATGTGGAGCGCGAGTTCCTCACTGAAAAATCCTGCGCGCCCAATTGCACGATCAGCTGCGTGCACCAGGTCAGCTACATCGATCACTGGCGCGCTCCGCAAACCACGAGCATCACGCCGGGCGGCGCAGGGCATGGCGCCGCAGACGGACTCGTCCAGATCCGGTAAGGCTTCCTCATCGGAATGCGCTGAGCTACGCATTATCCCGCACTGAGCATTCAGCGGGGTAACGCGAGGCATAATAAGACGAGACCTCGACGACGCGGCACTTGGTGAATTCTTTATGGCTGACGTTCTAACCGCACCCATTCAGCGGCCGCGACAGATCCCAGTCTCGATGGCTTGCGTGCCCTCTCAGTCGTTACGGAACCGGCGTTGGATACCCTACCGTGTAGATCCTTTAGAAAAACACGAATCCTGTAAACTCAGGCATAGTGCGGCTTTCCCTGCCAACGCGAATTTCTTTGCCGAAGGCACTCGTCTTCGCTTCACTGTTTTTCTGTATCCAGCAGTTCGAGCACACCAACCTCGCCTTCAGTCTGCTCTACTTTGCATTTCTGATCCTGACGGTGATTGCCTTCAACTTTGCTGAGGGTTTTACTCGACTCACTGGCGCCTATATTTTTTGGTGAGTGGGGTAGCTGCCTTAGTGCAGTAGCCCTACCGGTTGTGGTTAGAGTCTAAGGCGCGGGTGGGGCGAAACCGCGTAGGCGCTGTGACGACAGCATTTTCCAGCAAACGATAGAAAAGCATGCCTCGCTGACGGGAGTGGCGGCGATTGAAGCGGAAGGTGAATTCGTCGAGGTAGGCATCCAGATGTTGTGCTGTAACCGATCCTTGATGCGTCCCTAACAACCAGCGTTTGAGCAGCGAAGCGACGACATGCACTCCTGGCATAGAGACATGCGCTGGATCTCCTGAGTACGAGAGGTTGATCGGTTTGTGCCTGTATCCTTGCCTGGCAAGAGCGCTATACCCTGCCCATGCGTCGGTATACACCTCCGCCCCAGACTCGACGGCATCGCCTATAAAGGCAATCAAGCTGTTGGCTGAAACGTCACGCAACCGCTGCAACATCGTCCAAGCTGTCTGGTAGCTACCCAGTCCCAAGAGATGCTGCAGTCCCAGCGCACTCAGTCCATGCTTCTGGTTGGTCATATACCAGGCCGCTGTAAACCAATCCTGCAGGGGGATTCTGCTGCGATCAAAGACTGTACCCGCAGTGACGGAAATTCTGCGGCTACAGCCTGCGCAGGACCAGCGGCCATCTGCAAGACGCCATCCCTTGTCCCCTTCGCATCGAGGGCAGCGGAACCCTGCTTTCCATCGCAACTGCTCCAGATTGGCCATGCTGGCTTTGGGGTACCAGTGGAGTGCCTCCGGCAAGGGGCATATACTCCGTGCGGGTGCGAGTCCCGCCTGCTGAAGAGCATCCAAGCATCCGTATTATGCCGGTTTGAAAGTATCCTCCAGCGCCTCACGCTTGGATCCTTGATCCAAGTGGGCATACCGGGACGTCGTCTTGATATCCAGGTGACCAGCCAACTCCTGCACGACCTTGAGAGACTTCCCTGCCTGCACCAGTCGAGAGCAAAACGTGTGCCGGTTGTCGTGCCAGCGGTAATGCTTGACCTTGGCCTCCTTCAGCACAGCAGCCCACCACTTCTTAGGATCCTCGAGCGCGAAGCAAGCGTCCTTGGGTGATTTGTTCGGCTGTCCCTCTGCCCGATCCTTCCGCTTCAGGCCCATCGACTTCAGTGTATTGAAGGCATCCACGACTTCGGGGAGCATATGAATATACCGCTCCCTTCCGTTCTTCGATTTCTTGACGTGGATTAGCCTTTGCTTCAGGTCCACATCCGGCAACTCCAAACCGTATTGCTCCCCTGCCCTCATGCCGGTCTGAATCGAAACGATGAACTCACACAGATGATGGCGCTCGTGCTTGGCATGGACGCGATGGCCTTCCTCTGTGGCCGTATCGATGCGTTTCTGTATGGCCGCGCGGATTGCCTTTTCCTCATGCAGCTTCAACCACCGAATAACACCGTTATCGAGCTTCCGCTGAGACGTCCCCTTGACCGGGTTCTCCGTCACATTCTCGTTCTTGATGCCGCGCTTGTACGCCGAACTCAGGGTGACGCGATAACGGTTTACACTCGCGTCCGCCAGTGGCTTGCCCCGGCCCCGCTGAGCGTGGAGGTTCATCAGACCGTCGAGCCAGACTTCGATGTCCTTCGGTTTGATGCTGGCGGCGGGCCGGCTGCCTAGATCGGTTTTGATCCTGTCCAGACGGCGCGGTGGATTGACCTGGTCCTTGTACTGAGTGGGATGCTTCTTGATGTAGACCTTCAGGTCATCGCACAGTTCGCCAAGGGTGATCCGGTCGACCTTCTCCTCGCGGATGACCTTCTTCTCTGCCATCGTAAGGATTGGCTCCGTAGCGCTCACGGGGAGCGCGCCGGCACCTTCCTTGCGCTTGAGCGATCGAGCGTCCTCCAGCCAATTGATAGCGCTCTGCCTGTCTACCGGGTCCGGGCCGAACACCTTGCGTACCAACTTGCCGTTGATCTTGTAGCGGGCCGCCCACGCCTCACGGTCCTCGCGCCAGTACACCCCATGAACCTGTTGTGGCTCCGGTCCCTTTGCCATGACTAGCCTCCGTTACAGCTTGAACCATGATAACGGCTCTGGGGATACTTTGGGGATACCTATTCACGGAGTTTGGTGCAGCTTTATGCAGCTAATCTCGGCCAAGCGTATCCTTCTATCTCGTTATAAATGAATGATTTATTGCCTTTATGCAGCTTCATGCAGTTTCGTGCAGAACATCCCCTGATCGCACTCCTAACGCGAAGGTCGGCAGTTGGACTCTGCCCCGGGCCACCACAAGAACCAAGTAATGACAAGGGTTTTATCGCATGCTGCCGAACGGCAAAGATGTCGCTGTACAGTCTGGTGGCACTTTGGTGGCACTCTTCCCCAGATAATGCTCGGACGGTTCGGGCATACCGGGACACGCTGAAAACCAGAACAGAATGACCCTGGGAGAGGGTCTTCGGTCCGGCCTGCACTGGCGTTGCACATCCTCTGAGCAGCGAGGCGCCCCGCAGCAATGTCGCGTACTTCCCTACCGTTCGCCGAGGATCTCCCGCGCGTTCCGCCCGCCTGCGTTCCATCCTCCAATGCGCGTAAAATTGCGCGCATTGTTTCACGCATCTTCACACGCATTCTTTCCGCAAGCCGGAAATGCACCAAAAATCTCCTTATACAGATTCCAGCTTTCTTTGCCTGCGCGAAATTGCGCTTGTGAATTCTGCCGCCAACGATTTGATGCATGTTGCACAAACAGACTCGGTTAGACGCGAGTCCTGATTTGGCGTTTTCGGCCAAGGTGGATGTGAGAGCGCGTTTGATAGCATGAAGGGTGTTTCAGCCTGCATCTCCAGCTGAATATGAATAAATATAAGAGGACGACAATGCCCAAGTTCGTGATTGAACGCACTATCCCAGGCGCAGGCAGTTTGACTGCAGACCAGTTGAAGGGAATATCGCAGACGTCTTGCGGTGTACTGAAGAGTCTTGGCCCACAGATTCAGTGGGTGCAGTCGTATGTGACCGATGACAAGATCTACTGCGTCTACATCTCGCCAGACGAAGAGACGATTCGCGAGCACGCAAAGCTGGGGCAGTTTCCGGTTGACTCGGTGCGCGCTGTTCGTAGTGTGATCGACCCGACTACAGCGGAGTAGCTGGCAGACTTGATGGACTCAGACAGAGCAGCTTGAGCCGCAAGCCGCTTAGCTATCTGTCGACGCCGAGATGCGGGTTTGATACGCCTGAGCGATAGCCTCCCCGCGTGCGATGGATGCGCCCTCCAGTTCGACTCGTTCCCTCTTTGTGGCCGCTTGTATTCCTGCATCCGAGATGCCAGAGAGGTTCGCGTCCACATTGAGCAAAACGCCCTGAACGGCAGCTCGAATCAATAGTGCGCCGGCGAAGATGTCGCTGAGCAGGTGTCCGTCTGAAAGCTTTATCGATGTTTCGGCGAGTTCAAGCGCCCGACACATCTCCGCCGCAGAGGTAAGGGGGATCTGTGTTGCGCGCAGGAGGTCAGCTTCCATCGAAGCTCTACGCACGGACTTCTCTGCTTCAGTTGCGCGTGGCAATGATCGGGCTTCCAGATAGCTTTGGTAAGCGCGCGAATCGGCATCTGCCAAGCTGCTCAAAGCCGCAATAGAGGAAGAGACCCCGGCGCACAGGTCTACCAGATTCTCGAGTCTGTTGGAATCGTCCCTGGACCTCTTGAGCGAGATGCTCGCCCCCTTATGAACCAGGGCGAGGCCGAGTGTGGCCGTGATGATGGAGATGGAACCTCCGCCTGGGGTTGGACTGATGGAGGCAGCTTGATCCCGTACCTGGGCCGCAGTCAAAGCCCAGACTGACGTTTGAATGACACTCAATGACCTACTGTTCACGCTAGACATTGCTTAGATTATCCAGGATCACGCGCCCAGGAACCTGGCATAAAGGCTGCGCGCAACTCCCACGTCGGTTGTTCCTTTGATGATTGCTCTCCCATCAGGGAAGATCGTCAACTGGTAGGGGCCGCGCCAGAACCGCAGCGCGAATCCGTTACAACGGACAGTGCCGTGCGGTAGAAGCCGTTGCTCTAGTTCGGCAAGATCGATAGTTCTAGTCTTCTCATGGATCTGGACGGAATTGCTGCCGCACAGCGCAATATGTGGACGGTTCTCACCGGAAAGGTGCGTGAATTCGCGCCGTACGCAGCATCGGCAATCCGCTCTTTGAGCTTCCGCAGGAAGCTCGGCACGATCGGTCCACCAGACATCTTCAGTGAGCAACGTGCGCCGCATTAGAGCCTTCGCTCCGGTGAGGAACTTCAGCGCTTCGGAGGAAGCACTCGCACCAATGCCAGCGACCGCCGCATTCAAAATGCCGAATGTTTCGCAGGTCTCCATCGCGCCGTTCGGAGAGTCTGGAAACATGCAAGCCATACATGCGGTCTCGCCTGGCAGTATGTTCATCGTTACACCAATGCTGCCTATCGCCGCGGTGTAGATCCAGGGGATATTTTTCGCAATTGCGAAGTCATTGATCAGGTAGCGGGTTTCGAAGTTGTCGGTTCCATCCATGATCAGGGTGCAGTCTGCGAGCAACGACTCCACATTGTGAGGTGTCAGATCCGCGACTTGAGACTCGACCTTCACGTTGGAATTGCACGCTGAAAGTCTCTTGGCTGCCGCAACAGCTTTAGGGATAAATTTCGCTGCATCGTCTTCGTCGAAAAGAATCTGCCGTTGCAAGTTGCTGGGCTCAACGTAGTCCCGGTCGATGATTCGTAGAAATCCAACCCCGGCGCGAGCGAGCAGAGAGGCGATGACCGATCCAGTGGCGCCACATCCTACGATGGCCACTCGCGAATTCTGCAACTTCTGCTGGCCCTCTTCTCCAATACCGCGAAAGAGAATCTGGCGCGAATAAATTTCGTTGGAAGAAAGTGTCGGCATGCGCTATCCTCCTCCGACCTTCGGGAAGATGCCGAGCCTTGCGCCTTCATGAAGTTCCCGGTCTAGCGTCGCGTACTTGAAATCAATGAAGGCCGTACCGATCAGCGACTCATCGATCTCCAGGTCCTCGAGAACCTTACTGATTCTGGTTCCCGGCGGATAATCCCGGGTCTGCTCGTTAAACCTGCCGATGCGAAACGTAGCATAAAGTCTTACTTGAATCTGCATAGGAGAATTCCGTTCCGATTCACTTCACGAACTCTGGGCTGCATCGGAGAATGCTCCTCTGCAGCCCAGACCGTAAGTGTGCTTAGAAATTCCAGAACGTATCGATTTCTGGGCCGGTGAAATCCCAAATAGCATTGTGAGGCGCAAGCCTTTCGAGCGTGAAGAATTCCGGCAGCCTGTCGTCTTTGTTGGTAAAACCGGCATCCAGATTGAACTGATGCTCCGTCTTTAGAACATACTTCCCCAGACCGACAACATCGTCGCCGGTCAAAGCAATACCGTAACGTGCGTTGATCAGGTCAATCAGCGCTTGCAGGCACGCTGCATCGTCCAATACCGGGAAGGCGATAAAGAGACACATGCCGGTTGAATCTACTGCCGCCGTAGCGATCTGCAGATTGCGAGACAGGTCAATTTGTCCCTCCTTTTTCAGCGGATCGACGTGTCCACCCACACCTAGAATGTTGGTGGCGATGGTGTAGCCTGCCGTATGGTCGGCTCCCATAGGTGTGGTTGCATACGTGATCCCGATGCCTTTTACCGAGCGCGGATCGTATGCAGGGATTGCCTGGTTCTTGACCACCGGAACGCGGGTCACGCCATAGGCCCTTCCTACTGCGCCCGTGCCGGCGCCAAGAACGCGGCCTAAAGGAGTTCCTTTACCTATTTCATCCTTGAGAATGCGGATGATTTCCGTTCCGTCTCCCCAGTGCAGGACACCTGCCTCCATGGCCACACCGAACATGACTGACGTTTCGATCGAATCCAGACCAAGATCGTCCATAATGTAGTCGGCTTTAGCAATTTGATCGAGGTCCTTTACATCTGCGTTGGCGCCGAGGGCCCAGATCGTCTCGTACTCAAAGCCGGATGTCAGGTACTTCCCTTCCGCGTCGTTATAAACCTGCGAGCACTGGATGACGCAACCTGGATGACAGCCGTGCGATGGCTTTCCCTCGCGCTTAATAATGTTGGCATACATCGTTTCGCCGGAGATGCTTTCAGCGTTTAGGGACTGTCCAGTTGTGAAATTGTGCGTCGGTAATCCGCCGGCTTCGTTCAGTACGTTGACAAGAATGTCCGTTCCATAGGTCTTCAGCCCCTGCCCGCTCACTGGATGGTTGAGCAGAAACTTCGTAAACGCCATCCCGGCAGCTTTAAATTTCACCGGATCGGCAATCTTCATGGGTTGCGCTCCGGTTGGGTCGATGGCAATGAACTTGATCTTCTTGGAGCCCATCACCGCTCCCAAACCGCCGCGTCCATGACTGCGAAGATGGCTGTCGGGATCCTTCACCGAGATGTTCGAGGTCAGCATTTTCATTTCGCCAGCGGGTCCGAGAATGATAACTCCAGCGCTCTTGCTAATGCGATTATTCAGCACCTGAACCGCGGCGAAGTTGCCCATACCGATCAGTTCGGTTTCTTCCTCGATCCGTGCGCCGTCTTTGTCGATATAGATTCCGCGCCACTTGTCGTCCGCTGGAAGACCTTCAATAATGAGCGCCTTGATGCCCAACTTAGCAATTATCTGCGCAGAAGTGCCGCCGGCATTGCTCTCCTTGATGCCGCCGGTCAAAGGGCTCTTTGAGCCCACTGAGAGCCGCCCGGAATTTGAGGCGACCGTTCCCGTCAGCAAACCAGGGGCAAATACCAGCTTGTTGTTTGGTCCTAGCGGATGACAGGTTGGAGGAACTTCTGCCGCTACGATCGTTGAAGTCAGTGCTCGACCGCCGTACCCAGCCCATGCTACCGGAACCTCTTCGGTCTTAACGCTCAGGTCCGACATGTTTATACGCAGAATCTTGTGCATAATAGCTCCTTGATGCTAATGGTAGCTCTTTGATAGGTTGCAACCTGGCGATCTAGAAAAAGGCCCGGACTTGTCGTCCGGGCCTTTCTGTTTCTATCGATCCCACGTACAGGCGGCGACGATTGTTACAGTGACCGTTCCGGATGGATGGTTATGAAGCTAAGTCGAGCACAATGCGCCCGTCGATCGTGCCCGCATGCATCCGCTTGAAGATATCGTTGATGTCTTCGAGCTTCTCGGCCTTCGTGGTGGCGTGGACCAGACCCTCTCCGGCGAAAGACAGTGCCTCGGCCAGATCCAGACGTGTGCCCACGATGGAGCCGCGAATGGTGAGAGCCTTGAGCACTACCTCAAAGATGGGTAGAGGGAAGGAGCCGGGAGGCAGGCCGTTGAGAGCGATGGTGCCGCGCGCGCGGGTCATGCCGATGGCTTGAGCAAATGCCGGGGTGGAGGGAGCTGTCACGAGTACCGCGTGGGCTCCGCCAATCTCCTTCTGGAAGAAGGCTGCGGGATCCTGCGTTTTGGCGTTGACGGTAAGTTTTGCGCCGAGCGAACGAGCGAGCGCGAGCTTCTCATCGGAGACATCGACGGCCGCAACGTGGAAGCCCATCGCCTTGGCATACTGCACGGCCAGGTGACCGAGACCGCCGACGCCGGAGATGACGACCCAGTCGCCGGGCTTGGCGTTGGTGGACTTGAGGCCCTTGTACACCGTGACGCCGGCGCAGATGATGGGTGCCACTTCGATGAAGCCGACGTTCTTGGGTAGATGAGCGACGTAGTTCGGATCGGCAACGGCATACTCCGCATAGCCACCGTTCTTGGTGTAGCCGCCAAACTCCGCTTTGGAGCAGCAGGACTCCTGTCCAGCGAGGCAGTCGACGCACTGTCCGCAGGCTGAATAGAGCCAGACGATGCCGACGCGGTCGCCTTCCTTTACGGTCTTGACGTTCTTGCCAACGCCGGAGACGAATCCAACGCCCTCGTGCCCAGGGATAAAGGGCGGTGTTGGCTTGATGGGCCAGTCACCCTCTGCAGCGTGCAGATCGGTATGACATACGCCGCAAGCTTCCATCTTGATCTGGATTTCTTCCGGACCAGGCTCCGGGATGGCCACTTCTTCGATGACAAGTGGCTTGCCAAATTCGCGAACCACTGCTGCTTTCATTTTCTTCGACATTTGCTTTTCCTTCCTGACGTAAGACCGCACTATTTTCAAGAATGACGCATGTTTATCCCGCTTCTGAGCGAGGAGCGATCGCCACCCAATCTACACATCCTTCGTCGAGAAGGAATCAACCTATATATAAGAGGGATTCAACGCAATCCAACCCTTCCCGACCCGAGTGTTTCCGACTTATAAAACCATCCTGCCGTTGTTGCCGTGCTCTCATCTGACTCATTGGATGCATTGGGACCGCTCCTCAGGAAGCCGCTCCTCAGGGTCGGGAGACCTGAAGTTGTATCCGTCTGAGTCAGTTGCAATTCTGTAGCCATTCGAGAAGCTGCCGGGTCCGGTCCATGTCGATCGGGTGTAACTTATGGCTGCGCAGTCAGTTAGCTTGTTCACTCGTCAGCAGGGGCCGACCGTGACAGCCTGTAGAAGCAGTAACGCACTGCCTTCTGTCGCAGTTTGCGACGTTGCCGTGACTCACGTGCAACACTTTTCCTGTGTTTGCTGCTGGATATTCTGCGACGACCAGTGTGTGGGCGATACGCACTGACATCTGCATAAAGAATGCAATGACCGAGGAGTCTGTCGGGAATACGCAATCGTAGGCCAGCGTCCGAACATAAATAAAGGACCGAAGCCAATGATGACTCCGGTCCAGTTTTTCGGATTTGTGATTGCGCATCACCCCTAACCGACGGGTGACCTAGAAGAACGCAATGCTGCCCAATGCAAATGAATCCGAGGTGGTGAATACCCGCGCCTGCGACTCGGAACGGGTATGGGTATATTCACTGACCAGATTGACCCACTTCGTCAGCTTGTAGCGAGCCTGGCCGACATAGGATGCGTTGTATCTCGTGATGTCCAGCGAATTCGCGGTTTCTCCCTCGCTAGCCAGGCTCAGATTGCTCTGGCCGTAGCTCATACCAAGCGTCCACTTCCTGGCAACGGTGTACGTCCCCTGGGCGTAGTAGCCCTGGGAGTCGCGCGTTGCCCCCGATGGGCTGGTAGCGAGGAAGAGTAAACCCTCAGTTCCGATACCCGAACCGTTGTAGCCATAGAGCACGAGCTCGGCCGCGTGATACGAGAGCTTCGCGCCGTAGTCGACACCGTTCGCTCGAACACTTTGTCCCACGGGAATCTTCAGCGAAGGATCGTTGGTCAAGTCGGCGGAGTCAGCTTCCATGCTCTGGGTGAGATAGTTTGTCCAGAACTGGGCCTTTAGGCTCCCAGTCGTAGGTACCGTGTACGTCACCTTGGTCTGGTATTGGGGCTGCCCATGGCCGGTGAGCGGGGCGGAGTACGGCGTAGCTCCGAGCGTTGTGGAAACGACATCGCTCAGGGGCGAGAAGATCGCGCCCGCAACCTGTAGTCCGTAAATGGAAGGCGAGGTCCAGCTAATCTGTGGCATGAAGTCGGTGTAGAGATAGCCCAGACCAATGCGACCCAGCGTGACGCTGCCTGGCCCGACGTTGCCGTTCGTCGTACCTGCGCCGAGAAGGGTCATGTCATTCAGGATGGCCTCCTGGGCGAAGAAGCCAAGGTCGCGGCCAACTTTGAACGTTCCCATTTTGGCTTTGCCCACGGTCAAGTACTGCTGACGAAAGTCGACGCCGGAGACACCGAAGCCCGTCGGGTTACCGGCGGCCAGGTTCACATTACCCGTAGCGGTTTCGAGGCTCTCGATTCCAGGCCAGATGCCGAACATAACTGCCACGTCGTAGCCATCTTGTTTGGTCGAGATCTTTATGGACAAGTCCCCCGGCAGCAACCCGTTGCGTAGAGACGAATTGGGCACGGAAGAGGTGCTAGCCAAGCACAGGACGCAGGGAGAGCTGGCGGCCGGCAAGGTTCTATCCGGGCGGTCGTGGACGTAGAAGCCGTTGATTTCGCCAGAAAAGGTTAGATCAAAATTCCCGGCGTGGATCCCTACTGCGTCGTCCATGAAGGTAACAACCTTCGCTGGCGCCACTGACTGCTGTACCGCCAGCTCTGACGGTTTTGCCGCCTGCTCGGGCGTGGTCGCTTGAGCTTGCGGGGCAGGTGCCTGAGGTTCTTGTTTTGCAGCATAACGCTGCTTCAACGTATCGTACTGCTGCTGAGTGATGGTGCCATTGGCTAGAAGAATGTCCAAGAGGTCAATATTATTGGCGCTCGACGGCGCAGGATTTTGTGCCTGTGCGGGTACCTGGCTGAAAGCCGGGATGGAAGCGACACAGAGAAGAACGAGCAGAGTCAGGGTGCGATATCCACCGAACCAGCTCAAGGCTGGACAAACTCCGATCCATTTATGAGGAACAAACAAAGGTTTTTTCATGGCGGGCCTCTCAAGGTGGTTAGTAATGATTTCAGTCAGTACTTCTCCGCAACCGGACGAAGACCACCAACGATTGGACAGATCGCCATTGCGTTCTCCTGGCGATATGCGGGGGGGGGGGATGAACCGGCGTCTAGAAGAACCCAAGCTTTCTTGGGCAGTAGCTGACCAGCAGGTTTTTCGTTTGTTGATAGTCATCGAGAATCATGCGGTGCGTTTCACGGCCGATTCCGGATTGCTTATACCCGCCGAATGCGGCGTGGGCGGGATAGGCATGGTAGCAGTTGGTCCAAATACGGCCGGCCTGGATGCGGCGGCCCATGCGGTAACAAAGATTCGCATCGCGAGACCAGATCCCGGCACCAAGTCCATAGAGGGTGTCGTTCGCAATGGCCAGCGCTTCTTCTTCCGTTTTGAAGGTGGTTACTGAAACAACAGGACCGAGGATCTCCTCCTGGAAGATGCGCATTCGATTGTTGCCACGGAAAACAGTGGGCTGAACATAATAGCCGCCGCCGAGCTCGCCGGGGAGGGTCGCCCGTCCGCCGCCGATCAGCAACTCAGCCCCTTCCCGCTTGCCAATCTCGATGTAACCGAGGACTTTGTCCAGATGCTCGCTCGTTATCTGGGCGCCGATCATGGTGGTGGGATCAAGCGGACTGCCCTGCGTGATGGCCCTGACCCGTTGCAGCGCACGCTCCATAAAACGGTCGTAGATACTCTCCTGAATCAGAGCGCGGCTGGGGCACGTACAGATTTCGCCCTGATTGAGGGCGAACATGGTAAATCCCTCAAGGGCCTTATCGAAGAAGTCATCGTCTTCGGCCGCGACATCTTCAAAGAAGATGTTGGGCGATTTGCCGCCGAGTTCGAGCGTGACCGGAGTCATGTGTTGGCTGGCATATTGCAGGATCAACCGACCGGTTTCGGCCTCGCCGGTAAAGGCAATCTTGGCAATGCGCGGGCTGGAGGCCAGCGGCTTTCCAGCTTCAAGGCCAAAGCCATTCACGATATTGAGCACGCCGGGCGGCAGTAGATCGCCTACCAATTCCGCCCATACAAGAATGCTGACGGGAGTTTGCTCGGATGGCTTGAGGATGACGCAATTCCCCGTGGCGAGCGCGGGTGCAAGCTTCCAGGCGGCCATAAGAATAGGGAAATTCCAGGGAATGATCTGGGCAACAACGCCCAGCGGCGTCTGAAAATGATAAGCAACCGTGTCGTGATCGATCTCCGCGGCGCCGCCCTCCTGCGCGCGAATACAACTCGCGCAGTAGCGAAAGTGATCGATAGCAAGGGGGATGTCCGCGACCGTTGATTCTCGAATCGGCTTGCCATTGTCCCAGGTTTCAGCGAGCGCCAGGGTGGAGAGGTGTTCCTCCATCCTGTCCGCAATCTGATTCAGCAGGATCGAGCGCTGCGTGACGCTGGTTCTCGCCCATCCATCCTTTGCCGCATGCGCGGCGTCGATCGCAAGCTCGATATCCGCCGCGCTGGAGCGAGGGATTTGGCAGAAGGGCTTGCCGGTGATGGGCGTAACGTTATCAAAATAAATGCCATCAACAGGCGCTACCCACAGGCCGCCAATGTAGTTTTCGTAGCGGGTGCGGAAGGAAATGGACTCTCTCAGGTCAGGCTGCCGTGATGCTTGAGCCGTCCATGTGGCCATTCCGATCGCTCCTCTTGGGTCGAGAGACGCTCAAGTTGTACCCGTCGATGTCATAAGCAATTCTGTAGCCATTCCTCGAAGCTGCCGGTGCAGGTCTGCGTCGATTCGGATGTAACTTACGGTTGTGCAGTCAGTTAGCCATGTTCGCTCCTCTGCAGGGCCGAACCGTGGCAGCTTGCAGGAGGCAGTAATGCACTGCCTCCTGTCGCACCTTGCGACGTTGCACGCGACTCGCTGCAACACGTTTCCGCAGTTGCTGCCGGATATTCTGCGACAACCGCTGTGGCGAGATGCTACACTTCGCGCGTAATGCAGAAATCTCACGCATGCTCGTTCCGTAGCAAATGGGAAAACGAGAACGAGGAAACCGCAACGATGCTCCTGTCCGCAGACCAGTCTGCTGCCCCGCAGTGCCTGTCGCCGATCGCACGTTCCTGGGTGCGTTGCAGAGATCTGGGTCTTTCCCGCGCGAATCCGCCTAGCCTGGATCTGCTGGCGCAGGTTGAACTGGAAGGGCGTAAGGATCAACACAGAATTCTCGTTCACCTGGCGGCGAATGAACTGATCATTCTGCGGCGCGCCATCACTGGAGGTGATGGCATCGTCCTGCTTGCCGATCCCAATGGCACCATCCTGGATGGATGCGGGGAGAGCAGTTTTGCAGGGAAAGCGCAGAGAGTTTCGCTTCTCCCTGGAGCCACCTGGAGCGAGGGATCGGAAGGCACGAACGCGATCGGAACGGCGTTGATGGAGCGACGGCTCGTGCAGGTCTCCGGCGACCAGCACTTTTTGGATGAGAATCGCTTTCTGATTTGTACCGCGATGCCCGTGATGAATCCGACCGGACAGGTTGCAGGGATTCTGGACATTTCCGGCGACGTGAGGAACCCACCGGCCCACGCTTCAATGCTGCTGCTACTGGCAACGGCGAGGATCGAGCACGCTTGGGTAAGCCAGCATTGCGCACATGATCTGCTAGCCGCTTTCCATCCGCACCCCGACTGGCTGGGGACTGCGAATGAAGGCTTGCTTGCATTCCGCCATGAAATTCTAGTGGCGGCCAATCCCGCCGCTTTGCGCCTTCTGGGGCTGGACCCTGTGGCTATCAACAGGATTCGGTGGAGCGAGATTTTCAGCAACCCGCCTTCGTACGGAAGAGTTGAGCTTTTTCCGCGCAATCATTCCGGAGTGTTTTATGGCAACGTGCAAAAGCCACAAACAGCTTCGGTGACGGTGCGGAGTAGCGCGGAGAGCAACTCTCCTGAAATTCTGGTACGGGACGGAGCAATCTGGGATTCCGAGTCGATCCAGATGCTGACCAAAGCGAAACGCGCCTTTGAAGCCAGTGTTCCTATTTTGTTGCAGGGTGAGACAGGCACAGGAAAAGAGGTCTTTGTGCAGGCGTTGCACCGCCTTTCTTCCCGAGCCTCGGCACCGCTGGTGCCGGTAAACTGCGCGGCGATCCCTGAGGGACTGCAGGAAGCAGAGATGTTCGGTTATGAAGATGGCGCGTTTACCGGAGCGCGGCGCAAAGGCAACCCTGGCTACATCCGGCGCGCCGATGGAGGCACGCTTTTTCTGGACGAGATTGGCGACATGCCGCTGGCGCTGCAAGCGCAACTCCTGCGTGTCCTGCAGGACGGCGAAGTCACTCCACTGGGAGCCAGCCGTTCTGTTCGCGTCGACTTCAGGCTGGTGGCGGCCACGCATTGTGACCTGCAGGCCGCGGTTGCAGACGGCAGGTTCCGGGCCGATCTGTACTATCGGTTGCGGCACATGGTTTTATGTCTTCCACCCTTGCGGAAGCGTCGCAATCTGGCAGGGATTCTGGATGCTATGCTGGCCAGTCTCAATGGAGAAGCTCGCGGTGTGCGACTGACTCCTGCCGCACGGCAAATGCTGCTGGACCACAGCTGGCCAGGAAATCTGCGCGAATTGTCGAACCTGCTGCACACGCTTCTCGCGCTCGCGGAAGACGATAGCTGGATCGACACGGACAGCCTCCCGCAGGACATCGCGATGAGCATGGAAGTGGAGCAATCAGGAAAGCTATCGGACGTAGCCGATGACCTGCTGCGCAAAACGATCCATCAGCATAGCGGAAATATGACCGCCGCGGCACGCCAGCTCGGGCTGCATCGCAGCACACTCTACAGGCGTTTGTCCGGATTGTAGCCGGGTCATCTCCAGCCAATCACGGAAACAGTGAAAACGCCGTAGCGTCATCCTCCAATCTGGCTCATCGCCAACGGACTATCCATGGCGCTCGGCGGCACCTTGTCTACGAGATAGGATTGAAACTCCCGCCATACAGCCGGATCGTCTGCCGTTCGCATCAGACGGGGCAAATCCAGAAGGGTTGAATCCATCAGGCAGCGGCGAACCCGGCCCTGGGCATCCATGCGCAATC
>Ga0224534_1000756_pt1 | contig 19302 bp, 10 predicted proteins | sample 714E12024metaG_FD_172012 | JGI IMG/M metagenome (GOLD analysis project Ga0224534, IMG submission 172012) | Peat soil microbial communities from Stordalen Mire, Sweden - 717 E1 20-24 | ecosystem: Environmental > Terrestrial > Soil > Wetlands > Peat | place: Sweden: Norrbotten County, Stordalen... | reverse complement strand
AGCGCCACGGCGTTCCGAATATGCGGGCGCGTGTCGAGCAATTGGGCGGAAAGTTCGAAGTATCCAGCGAACCGGGCAAAGGCACCGCGATTCGTGTTTTGATTCCGTCCTGGCGGGATTTGCGCGCCGGGCCGCGCCGCACTGAATAATATGCCAAATAATATGCCCATTACTGTCGCCATCGTCGAAGACAACGAGGAGATTTGCGCGATGCTTGCCAAAGTCATTGCCCGTGAGCCGAATCTAAATTGCATCGGCACCTGTGCCACCGGCGAGAACGCGCTGGAAGTTCTCCCGAAGAACCCGCCGCAAGTCGTCATCATGGACATCCGGTTGCCGGGGATGTCGGGCATCCAATGCACGTCGCGCCTGCGCCAGTTGCTGCCCGAAACGCAGGTGCTGGTCTATACGGTTTATGGCGACAATGAACAGGTCTTCAAGGCGCTGAAGGCCGGGGCCAGCGGTTATCTGCTCAAGCGCAGCACGCAGGCGGAAATCTTGGAGGCCATTTTTGACGTGCATCAGGGCGGCGCGCCCATGAGCGGCGAAATCGCGCGCAAAGTCGTCCGGTCGTTTTCCAATCCGGTTGCGCCGAAGGAAACCGGCCAATTGACACCGCGACAGGAGGAGATACTCGGCCTGCTGGCGCGCGGGTTTGTGGCCAAGGAAATCGCCCACAAGCTCGACATCAGCTTCGACACCGTCCGCTTTCACCTCAAGGACATCTACGCCAAACTTCACGTCCACTCCAAAACGGAGGCGGTGGTGAAGTATTTGAAATAAAACCGGTTTCGTCTCCCGGCTGAATGACCCTGCCCCGGTTTGTGAAACATCAAACCGGGGAATGACGCCATTAATGACCCACCCAATTGTGTAGGTAGATTTTCCCGTGAAAAATTGCAATCCTCCCAGAGTTCCAAAACCAAGAAAAACCCAAAGTCTATGAATCCGAAAATATCAATCACTCAAAACCCGTTTGTTGCCAAGTCCTGTCGTTCGTGCCTCCGGCTGTTGATGGCGCTCGCAATCCTCTGCTGGGGTTCGCTGGCGCGCGCCCAGCAATCCGAAACCTGGATGGGCACCAACGCCATCTCCGTTGCCGTCACCAACGCTTTCACTTGGACCAACAATTTGAACTGGGTGGATAACACAACGGGAACGCATGAAAAGCCAACAGCCCTCGGCGACAACATGACTTTCGGGGGTTCCACGACCGTGTTTCCTCTCGCCGCCGGTTTTGCGCCGCAAAACAATTTTACGGTCAACCTCATTACGAACTTCGGCGTCGGTTCGATCACCTTCAGGACCAACGGGTTTATTCTGGGTGGCAGCGCCATCCAGATCACCAACGGCATCACGGACAACGTTGGCGCCAATTCGAATGCGATTCCAATGGTCATCGGCAAGGCGCAAACCTTCCAGAACCTCGCCAATTCGGCGACGGTCAATGGACTCATCTACACCAACATTTGGACCAATACGGTAAGCGGCGGCGTTGACCTCATGACCAACGTTCTGACGATTGGCGGCAACGGCCCAGTTTTCTTGACCAGCATCGTTAGCAGCACCAACGGCGGCCAGTTCATTGTCAACAACGGCAGCATTTGCAGGCTGGCGGTGACCAATATGTTCGGCACCAACCTGGTGCAGATCACCAACCTGTTCACGGGCAATGGCACCTATACCGCGACCACCAACATTTACACGAACGTGTTTGCGATTGTGGGCGCCGGGGGCTACACCAATTACTTCACCTTCACCAATATTGTGAGTTCGACCAATGGCACGACTGCGTATTTCACCAACACCTACGCCCAGGTTGTGGACGCGCTGAAGGTTCAAGGGGGCATCGCTCAAGTGAACAGTCTGGTCGTTGGCGCTAATGGTGGGACGATGCTGTTGCCCAACGGCACCAATGTCGGCAACATTTCGGTGGATGGCACGCTGGATCTGAATGGAATGAACCCGACCATCAACGGCCTTGAGGATTCGGGCGGGTATTCGGGAAAAGTGGACAACCTTAATCCGGCCAATACCGGCATCTATACTTTGACCGTGGGTAATGCGAATTCAAACGCCGTTTTTAATGGCGTCATTCAGAACACCGCCGGCTCCGTGGCGTTGACCAAGATCGGTTGGGGCACGCAGACGCTTGCGGGCAGCAGCACCTACAGCGGCGCAACCACCATCAATCAGGGAACGCTGTTGGTGGCGGCGGGCGGCGGACTCGGCGAGTATTCGCAGAATTTGACAATCGCGTCCGGCGCGATGCTGGACGTATCGCAGTGGAATGACTACGGCGGCTACATCCCGGCTTTGGGTTATCTCACCCTGGCTGCCGGCACACCCACGAAACCCTACACCAACTATTTGGGCAGCTATGATCCTTATTGGCCGACGTATACCGTGTCAATATCCGGCACGAACAATGTGTTCACTTACCGGACCAACACCGATCTGGCGACCTACACGAATGTTGTTGTCACGACCAATTTCGCCTCGCTTACCTATTCGACCAACAGCATCATCAGCGTGATCACGGCGGACGTTAATGGCGACTTTATCGTGAATGGCGGCGGCGCCATCTCGCCCATCACCTCCGTTGCTCCCGGCTTCGCCACCTGGACCATCAACGGCGATTTGACCCTGGACAACAGCAAGTTGATCAGCGCTCCGAACAACCTGAACCGGGTGAACTTTTTGTTGAACAACACGACGACGCCGGGCGGCGGCACCAATGATTTGATTGCGGTAAATGGCACGCTCTACATCGGCGACGAGCTGGATGTGGTGGTCACGCCGCTGACCGGAACCCTGGCCACCGGCAAATACACCCTGTTCACCTGCGGCACCGCCTATGTCCCCTATGGCAATTCCGCCATTGACAGTGACTCCGACCCCGCGAACCTCGTGTTGATTGCGCCGCGCGGGATCGTCGGGCCCGCGGGCGATCCGACGCATCCGTTCAGTTCCGACGCCACCCACGTTTATTTGCAGGCCAGCGGCACGGCGAGTCCCGGTGCGCTGATCTGGCAGGGCACCCCCGCGCTCAACAATTGGAATGTCAAACTCTCGCAGAACTGGAAGACCAATGGGACATATACTCCCGCTGTCCAATATTTCTACGCGCTGGACAATGTGATCTTCGATGACACCGGTGTGGGAAGCGTCGTTTTGCCCGTTGTGGTGAACCCCAGTTCAGTCACCTTCAACAACAGTCTGACGAACTACACCTTCACGCAAAATGGATCCACGTTTATCGTCGGGTCGGTGGGCGGCTTTGTCAAAAATGGCAGCGGCACGGTCACCCTGCAAAATCCCAACGCGTTGACCTGCCCCGTTACCGTGAACAACGGCGTTCTTGCCTTGGGCTATTACAACGGTTCCACCTATGGCCAGAATGTGCTGTTCAACACCGTGCCGGCACAAGACCTGATTTTGGGCGGCGGCGAGATTCTGCAAAACTCGCAGGCCAATTCACAACCTTATGAGGGCTTTCAAGATCTTGTCGTCAACCCGGGTGCGTCGGCCATGTATCAGGCGGGTCGCGGCGCCAACGAGTTGCCGGCGTGGGATGTTTCCAACAACGTGACGCGCGTTGTGGGCGGCGTTTTGGACATAAGCTCCTCTGGCAAGGCGGGCAGTCATGCCGGCCTATACTTTGAAGGCACCAACAGTCCTGATGGAACCAATGATTATGGCAGCAATGGCATTTTGGGCGGCTGGGCCACCTATGCGCTGAATGACTGGGAATATGCGAACAATGCCAATACGACCGCCGCCGGCAACTCCCAGTATTATCTTTATCAGGCAAACAATAGTCCGGCGGCTTGGGGTGCCACCAGCAACGTCCTGGTTGGATTGGGCTCTGGCGTGCCGCTCACCATTACCATTCCCGGCAGCACGGTGATTAACTCGCTTAAGTTGACCAACGCGGCGCCGGTCACGATCAACAACAATGGCACGCTTACGATTTCTTCCGGCGGCATTCTGTCTCCGGTGGTGTCAGCGGGAGTTTTTCAGAACGCAATCAACGGGGGTTATTTGCAGGGACCAAAAAATGCTGATATAATCTTGTTGAACCAAAACTCCACCGTCGGCGCCACCCTGACCATCGGTTCCATCATTCAGGATAACGCGGACCCCGGCCCATGTGGCCTGACCACGGCGGGAGGCGGCAAGACCATCCTGACCGGAAACAACACTTATACGGGACCGACCTATATCAACAACGCATATGCTGGCGCGACCCCGGGAACGTTGCAGATTGGCGCCAACGGCACGTCGGGCAGCATCGCCTCTTCCTCGGCAATCGTTGACAATGGAAGCCTGGCCTTCGCCCGTTCGGACAACACCAGTGTCAGCGGTGTCATCAGTGGTTCGGGCAGCTTGACGAAGTTGAGCGCCGGAGTGCTGACCTTGCTGGCTAACAACACCGTAAGCGGCTCGGTTACCGTCAGTGCCGGCACGTTGCAGTTGGGCGCCGGCGGCCCGTCGGGCAGCGTCAGCAATGCGGCCGCCATCGTTGACAATGGAACATTGGTCTTTAGCAACAACAACACCGTGAGTTATCCGAAGGTGATCAGCGGCTATGGCAATCTCGTGCAGGTTGGAACCGGCACCTTGGTTATCGCGACCAACGAAACCTACTCCGGGAGCACCACCGTGAGCAACGGCACCATGACGCTGACCGCTTCCGGCTCCGTTGCCAACACCGCGTCCATCAAGGTTAATTCGGGGGCGTTGCTTGACGTGTCGGCTGTCAGCGGCGGGCTGGTTTTGCGGAGCACCGCTCCGGCGGAAGTTCTGTCGGGCAGCGGCACCATCAACGGCTCGGTGACGACCGCGTCCGGCACGACGGTGTCGCCTGGCAACAGCAGCGGGGCCATTGGCACGTTGACCATCAACAACGATCTGGCTTTGAGCGGGGGCAGCTTCCTCTTTGATGTCGGCAACGCCAGCAGCGACCGGATCAATTCGGCGACCCTCCACGAGAATTCAGGCACCGTTGTCATCAATGTGACCGGCGGGACGCTGAACAACGGCGTCTACAAACTGGTTCACACCACCAGTGCCAGCATCACCGGCAGCGCGTCAAGTCTTGGCCTGTTCGGTTTCAATCAGCCGGGACAGATTGGCGTGCTGACGAATGAGGCCAGCGGCGATTTGAGCCTGCTCGTGTATTCCGGCACCATCACTACCCTGACCTGGGTGGGTGGCGTTTCGGCCAATGCCTGGGACATCGCCGGTTCGGCCAACTGGACTACCGGTTCCGGGACCACGACCTATGCCAACCCCGACTATGTGGTGATTAATGATTCTGGCGCCAACACCCCGGCAATCAGCATGAACGCCGCCTTGTCGCCGACGACTCTCACGCTTAATAATAACACCGAGGCTTATACCTTGGGCGTTTCCGGCAACACCGGCAAAATCACCGGCGGCGCAAGTTTGATCGTGAACGGCACGGCCGGTGTGACCCTGCTGACCAAGAACGATTACTTGGGCGGAACCACGATTGCTGCCGGCCCGGTCACGCTGGGCGACAACGCCAGCGCCAGCAACGACGGCATGGTTGGCGGCAGCGGGTCTATCGTCAATAACGGCACCTTGGTTGCCAACGATTACGGCACGGAAACAATCAATGGCGCCATCAGCGGCAGCGGTCAATTGGTGCAGCGGGGCGCCGGGACACTGATTTTGGCCGGAAATAACTCCGCTTATAGCGGTGGAATATCGAACAGCACCACTCTTCAGATGGGCAATGGTTATACCGGAACCTTGGGCACCGGCATCATAACCAATAATAGCAGCGTGGTCTTTAATGTCGGCCCCACCCCCGCCAGCATCGTTGCCGTGAACGCCAACATCACTGGCACGGGCGGCATCACCAACTTGGGACCCGGAATCGTGACGTTGAATGGGAGCAACACCTACTCCGGCAAAACGACCATTGACAACGGCACCGTCCGGTTGGGATCAGACAATGCCATACTGGGCACCTCCGGAATCTTCATGGACACAGCCATTTCCCCCGCCGCGGTCGGCACGCTGGACTTGAACGGACACAATATTACCGTCCCCACCCTGCAGGGTGCTAACACCGGCAGTGCAAACGCAAACATCGTTGTTGGGAAGATTCTCAACAACGGCACCGGCGTGGCAACCTTGACGATTGGCGGCGGCGCGACCATGACCAATAACGCCGAGTTGCTTGACAACAACAACGGTGGCACCGGCCAGTTGGCGCTGTTGGTGACCAATAACAGCTATGTATACCTCTATTCAGACTGGAATAATTTGCAGACCACCATTTACCCGAACCTCTTCAGCGGCGGCATAATCATCAGCAACGCTTCGGTGGTGCTTGGATTTAATGCCGGCAACAATCTCACTCCTGGCAACGAGGGCACCGCTGCGGCCGGCACCGGCCCCATCACGCTGTTGGGCGGCCACGGTTTAGTGATAGATGGGCGGACTGGCGCGCCAACCAATGGCATGTTGTTTGCGTGCAACAACGGCGGCAGCTCGAGTCCCACCGTCAACACCACAGTCGGCACCATCAATGTTCCGACGGGCGAGTATGGCACGATATTCGGTTCGATGCGCGGCACTTTGGCCGGCAGCCTGGCCGGCGGCGGCACGGTGACCCTCTCCACCGAGTATGTGCGCGGCCACTTTAATTTGGCCGATGCCGGGTTTAACGGCACAGTCATCCTGGCGGGACTTAATGTCGGCGGCGGTGCTGGCGGCAACTATGGGATTGAATCGTCTGCCGGCTGGGGTGGCTGGCCAAATGCCGCTGTGTTCTGCCATACCAACAACCTCTCAACCATTGATGTCTGCAGCACGAGCACCGGCTTTGTGCAATTTGGCTCGTTGTCCGGCGGCGACAACACCTGCCTGTTTGACGGCGCGCCCGGCCCCAGCGGCTTCGGCGGCATAAACACCATCTATGCCATCGGCAGTTTAGGCACCAGCGCGCCGGGCGTCAGCACGACCAACGGCTCCCAATTCATCGCTGGCGTTGGCATCCGCAAGGTCGGCTATGGCAGCTTGACGTTGACCAACAACGTGCTCTCTTATGGTGGTGAGACCGTCGTCAGCAACGGCACGCTGGCCTTCATCCCCTTGGGCAACAACCCCGGGGCCTTCAATCCTCTGACCAACAACTATCTGGTCGGCTCGAATTACACGATAGTCTCGCCCGGCATTCTGGATGTTTCACAAGCGGGCAATACGCTCTATCTCGGTCGTTGCACCAACAGCGCCTACACCCAGACCCTGTTTGGCAACGGCACGCTGAACGGCAATCTGGTGACAATGGTGTCCAGCAATAGCATCGTCGCCCCTGGCTATCGCGCCGACAACCCCAACATCTACTCGGGCGGCCAGTTGACGGTAAGCGGCACTGCCACCTTTAACTCTGGCAGCACCGTTATTATAAGCATCAACAGCACCAGTGGCGTGGGGGGAACATTTACCAATGACAGTGTGAACGCGCTCGGTGGGTTGACCGTCAACCAGACCCGGCTCACCATTGTGAACACTGGCGGGGCCTTCGCTCCCAGTTCTACAAATGTCATCTACGCGTTCTGGGATCCGAATACCCCCGTCCCCGTTCCCTTCGGCAGCAGCGGCGTCACCAACCTCACCCTGCCAGCATTGGCGGCCGGCGAGTATTGGGTGACCAACCTTAGCGGCGGCAATCTGGTGAGCTTGGCGGTCGTGGACACGAACGCCGCGCTGAATGCGTCCGCTCCGCCGCTGCAGGTTGCCGTGAGCGGCAACACGTTGAAGCTGGGCTGGCCCACCAATCGGGGCTGGATCCTCCAGGCGCAGACCAATGTTTCGAGCATTGGCCTCTCAAACAATTGGGTGGATGTGCCCGGCAGCGCGTTGATAACCAACACGGTGATCACAGTTGATTCCAATCAACCGGCGGTGTTCTACCGCATGCGGAATCCAAGCGCTCCTGTGCGGTGATCAGATTCATGGCGCGCGGCCTGCCTGCGGGCCGCGCGCCAGATTAATTTCAAACACGGTCGAACAAACTAATAGTCCGTCTCGCGCCGTGGTTTCACGTGTCATTCGCCCTCATTGAGGGCTGGTGGTCATTGTCAGCAAAGTCAGCTTGTCGGCAATGCCCTGTTTGGGACTGACTATCTGGCCAGCGGGGGCGCTTCAGCGTTCAGCCCGAGTATGTTTGAACATTATCCCAGCCAGGGGCCTGACTGTATTTTCAAGGATGAATCGGCGCAATTCGTTCAGAACGTCCCGGTGTTTAACTTTATAACCACCGGCAACTTCATTGCTGATGAAACCCAGGCATCTCGTGAAGAATAACGGCCAGATTTTCAATCTGGCTGGAACATGGGCAGTTACACCAGCCTTGTCTTGATTTGACAGGCTAATTCGCTCTATTGATCGAAGGCCGGCAGTGTCAGCGTGAACGTCGAGCCTCGGACGGTTTCGCTCCGCGCCTCAATCACCCCGTGATGTTCCTGCGCGATGCGTTTGGAAATCGCCAGCCCCAGGCCCGTGCCGTTCTGCTTGGTCGTGAAAAACGGTTCGAACAGCCGCCCCAGATTTTCCCGCGCAATGCCCACGCCGGTGTCCTGAATGTGAATTTTCAGCCGCTGCCGCCCGCCGCCCGCCGCGATCTCCGTGCCCACCGTCAGCACGCCGTTCGCGTCCATCGCCTCAATCGCGTTAAGCAGCAGGTTCATGAACGCCTGCTGCAATTGCGCGTCATCGCCGCGCACCGTGTCCGGCGCGGCGCGGTAATTCCGCTGCAACAAAATCATCTTCGCGCCGACCTGGTGCTGCAACAGCCGCAGCGTGTGGTCGAGCAGCTCATGGATATGCACGGTGGCGAACGTTGCGGGTTTCGGCGCGGAGAACCGCAGCATCTGCGTCACAATGTCGTTGATGCGCTGCAACTCGCGCCCGGCCACCCCGGCCAGCTCGGCTTCCGGGTTTTTTTGCGCCAGCAAATCCACAAACGTCTTGACGGCCACCATGCCGTTTTTGATTTCGTGCGCCAGGCTGGCCGAAAGCATGCCGACGCTGGCCAGCCGGTCCAGCCGCCTCATGTTCTGCTCGAACCCCGGCGCGGAGAAGGGACTGTTCAACACGACGACCACCTGCGATGACGCGCGCGATTTCACCGGCAGGATGCTCGCGCGCAGCGGCGCCGCGCCGCCGCGCGGACTCTTGATTTCAATCTCCCGGTTCGCGGCGGTTTTGCCGCTTTTGGCCGCGGCGCGGATCAATTCCGGCAGCGGCGCCGGCAATGAATTGATGGAGGCATTTTTCAACCGCGCCGCCTTCGCGTGCAGATGCGCCGCGGCTTCGGCGGTGCAGGCGATTATACGTTCGCGTGCGCCGACCACAATCACGCCGCAGGCGGGGTATTCCTGCGGCAGACCTGACGGACTTCCGGCCGGAAGTCCGCCGGTTTTTTGGCTGGGACCGTCGGGTGGCATGGTCAAATTGAAAACAAAAGACGCGGCAGGCTAGACATTTTTCGCGCCGCGACAAACAAAAAATGGTGTCCACCGGCCATCTTTGCGCGCCACCCCGCCGGTAATTCCACGAAGGTTTCCAGCCACGCGCGCTTTTGCGGCTGGCATTTGCGTCCCAAGCGATTACGCTGTCCCCGCTGAATGAAAATATTTTTCAACAACATCGAATCCGTCGTCGCCGACATCCGCAAAGGCAAAATGGTCATCGTCGTGGACGATGAGGACCGCGAGAACGAGGGCGATTTAATCATGGCCGGGCAATTTGTCACGCCCGCCGCCGTCAATTTCATGGCCAAATTCGGCCGCGGGCTGATTTGCGTGCCGACGACGAGCGAACGGCTTGAACAACTCGGTATCGCGCGCATGGTCAAGGAAAACCGCGAAAGCTTCCGCACCGATTTTCAGGTGAGCGTGGATGTCGCGCGCGGCATCAGCACCGGCATTAGCGCCGCCGACCGGGCGAAAACCATCCAGGTCATGGCCTCGCCCACCGCCGTGCCGGAGGATTTGATCCAGCCCGGCCACGTTTTTCCGCTGCGCGCCCGGCCCGGCGGCGTGCTGCAACGAGCCGGCCACACCGAGGCCGCCGTGGACCTGGTGCGGCTCGCGGGTTGCCGCTCCATCGGCGTCATCTGCGAAATCATGAACGACGACGGCACGATGGCGCGGCTGCCGCAATTGCTGAAATTCGCCGGAAAACACCGCCTGAAAATTTGCACGGTCGCCGACCTCATCAAACACCGGCAGACGCGGGAGAAACTGGTCGAACGCGTCGAGACCGTCAAAATGCCGACCGATTACGGCGATTTTGAATTGCATCTCTACCGTTCCAAAGTGGACGGCCAGCATCATCTCGCGCTGGTTCACGGCGACGTGGCCGGGCAGGGAAAGATTCTCGTGCGCGTCCACAGCGAATGCCTGACCGGCGACGTGTTCGGTTCGCGCCGCTGCGATTGTGGCTCGCAACTGCATCAGGCGATGCGGCAGATTGCCGGCGACGGGCGCGGCGTGATTGTTTATATGCGGCAGGAAGGGCGCGGCATCGGCCTCGCGCCAAAAATCAAGGCCTACAAATTGCAGGAGCAGGGCTACGACACCGTCGAGGCGAACGAGAAGCTTGGTTTTGACATGGATTTGCGCGAATACGGCATCGGCGCGCAAATTCTCGCGGACCTCGGCCTGAAGACGATTCGCCTGCTGACGAACAATCCAAAAAAAGTCGTCGGGCTGGAGGGTTACGGACTGAAAATTATCGAACAGTTGCCGATTCGTGTGAAACCCAATCCGCACAACGAACGGTATTTGAAAACCAAAAGAGAAAAGCTGGGGCACTTGCTTTGACACGAATTGTAGAGCTGCTCGCCGCCTGCCACGCCGCCGCCCACCCCGTCAGCCGGACCAATCCTGCCCACGTCCGGCACTTTGCCCATGTCCAAAGCCAGCGCGCCAAAAATGACCCGCTGGACGGGTTGAACTGGCTTGCCAAGCCGAAGCCCGCCTTTCATGTCAGCCCTCGGCCCGTTTTCGCGCTGGCGCGCTACGACACGGCAGTCTTCGCCCTTGCTTCGCGGCGGGCGAAGACTGGTGCCAGCGACTGGAATCGAACCAGTGACCTCGGGCTTATGAGTCCCACGCTCTAACCAACTGAGCTACGCTGGCAACCAAAAACGGCCTCACATTTTGCGCACAAACCGCGCCCTGTCAAATGAGAATGCGAAAACCAAAACCTTGGCCGCAAAGGCCCGTTCCATTTGAATAGAATTTTTAAGTCCCAGCCATTGTCCGACCCGCAGTCCAGCCGGTCGTCCATGCGGCCTGAAAATTGAAGCCGCCGGTGACGACGGCGAGGTTGTGCTGCGCCAGCCCCCTGGCGATGGCGACCGCGGCGCGATAATACTTGTCGCTGGGTTTCATTCGCGACGAGCCGAAAATGCTGACCGCGGGGCCGACTTGTGAAAGGGTCTGAAATGAATCCACAAACTCGGACATGATGCGGAAAATGCGCCAGGGATCCTCGCGCATGAGAAAAGTCGTGTCGCTCATGGCCGGAGTTTAACGGCGGGAGAAATGGGAAACAAGCCGTCAGCCGAACTCATTTTTCTCCTCGTTCTTGATTTCGAGGAGGAGAAGGATGGGAACAAAACAGGCCGGAGAGTCGAAACTCCCCGGCCCGTGTGTCCCGGTTCCTCAAGACCTCACGAACACCCCAGACTATCGCCGCAATTGAAACACTTGTAGCACGCGCCGTTGCGCACGCCAATACGACCGTCGGCTAATGAAGCCTGCGTGAAATTTTCACGCATACGCGTGAGATTCACGCACTTCTAAAACGCCCAATGGTCAAAACCCCAATGAAAGCTGCCAAATCAGATTGGCACGTTCGATGCTGTTAGGAAGGCAAGCATAAGAACCAGACGGAGCATGATTCAAATCCAACTGCTGGGTGCAGTGATGGTGCGAGCGGCCTCCGGTGCAGCACAGCCCATGGCCTTGACTTCGCCTTGGTTCGTCAGGCGGCGTTCGCGGGTATAACTGTCATAGAAGCTATATGAAAAAGTTGATTTCAGGTTATAATAGGCTTGCAACAATGAACTTGAAACTGCTGGAAGTGGTTTTGCTTTTCGGGATTCTCGTTCTACTGGTTGCAGGATTCACGCCGGTATGGACGCAGACCAGCGCAACGACCAAAATATCCTGGCTGAACGTTGCCTCATCCGCCGATGGAAAAATAGTTTGCGTCATCACTTCGGGCACGCCGGCGCTCCTTTCAACCAATGGGGGCACTAGCTGGACCACCAATGGAACCCCGGCTGCCTACGCAGCCATCGCCACATCCGCTGATGGAACGAAGTTGATCATGGGCGATTGGACGAGCAGCGGAATTCTAGTGTCAACCAATACAGGAAACGTCTGGAAACAAACCATCCTGCCGAGTGGAAATTGGCTTGCGGCTGCCTCTTCGGCGGATGGAGCTAGGCTGGTCGCCGCGAATTATGGAGGCTTTATATATTCTTCGACCAATTCCGGTGCGACATGGAAAACGAACACCACATTAAGCAAGAGTTGGACATCACTCGCTTCATCTGCGGATGGGAATCAGTTTGTCGCAGCCGCGTATGGGGATAAGATTTATATTTCCACCAATTCGGGATTGAACTGGACGCCGACGGGCGCTCCGACCGAATCCTGGCGTTCCATTTGCTCTTCGAGCAATGGAAGGAAATTGGCGGCGGCGGGGGGCGGCGTCACTTATATTTCCACCAACTCCGGCAGCACTTGGGCGACGACCAACATAGACGGCCAATCCATCGCGTGTTCGGCGGATGGAACGAAGCTGGTCATTGTGGGGGATACACAGATTCGGACTTCGACTGATTCGGGAATGACGTGGGTAACAAACAATGCGCCGTCGGGGTGGTATGGCGTCGCATCGTCCGCCGACGGCTGTAAATTGGTGGCTGCGAATCGCTTTTTCATGGGAATCTGGGTCGGACAAACCACTCCATCGCCACAATTGAATCTTCAGCCGACGAACGGCGAGCTTGCGCTCTCATGGATTGTGCCTTCGACGAATTTCGTGTTGCAGCAAAATTTGGATTTGACGACGACAAATTGGGTGACGCTGACCAACGCACCCACGCTTAATCTTACCAACCTTCATAACGAGACAACCCTTTCGCCATCCGGCGGTAGCGGTTTCTTTCGTCTATCTACTCCTCCATAATTACAATTATTGAGTTTTGGATTGAAAGACAAAACAGGCCGGAGAATCGAAATTCCCCGGCCCTTTTCCTCCGCCCCAGTTCCTCAAGAGCAGCCCAGGCTTTCGCCGCAATTGAAACACTTGTAGCACGCGCCGTTGCGCACGGCGACGTGGCCGCAGTTCGGGCAGGTCGGCGCGTCCTGCTGGAAATGCGCCATGGAGTCGTTCAAATTTTTGATGATGCGCGCGGGGCCGGGTTTGCGCTGGCCGTTGCCGTTTTCGGATTTGACCTCGAGCACGTCGTTGTCCTCGGCGATGGGCAGTTCAGGCACCGGGCGGTTTATCTTTTTTTTAAGCTCGTCAATCAGGCCCGGCATGGCGAGTTCGGGCTGGTTGCGGGTGGATGGAAGGGTTTCCCGGTAGCCGGGGATGAATTGCAGGGCCATCCAGCGGAACACATAATCGGTGATGGAGGAGGCGTTGCGGATCTCGGGATTTTTGGTGAAGCCGCTCGGCTCGAAACGCTGGTGCGCGAATTTTTTCGTGAGAGCCTCCAGTGGGACGCCGTATTGCAGCGCCATGCTGGTGAGCGTGCCGATGGCATCCATCAAACCGCCGATGGTCGAGCCTTCCTTGGCCATCGTGATGAAGAGTTCACCAGGCTGGTTGTTCTCAAACAGACCGACCGTGAGGTAGCCTTCGTGCCCGGCGATGTCGAACTTGTGCGTGACCGCCGTGCGCGTGTCGGTCAGCCGGCGGCGCAGCGGTTTGCCGGAATCGGCGCGCAGCTTGGCGACCTCGGCTTCGAGTTCCGCGATTTTGCCTTCCCAGGCGGAATTGTCCGGGGAGGTTTTGCCGCCGCCCTCGTTGGTTTTTTTCGTGTTGAGCGGCTGCGAACGTTTCGAGCCGTCGCGATAAATTGCCACGCACTTAAGGCCCATCTTCCAGGCCTGAACATAGGTGTCGCGGATTTCCCCGACGGTGCATTCCTTCGGCATGTTGACGGTCTTGGAAATCGCGCCGCTGATAAACGGCTGCGCCGCGGCCATCATTTTCAAATGCGCCAGGTAATGAATGCTGCGGCTGCCGCGCGCGGGCTTGAACGCGCAGTCGAAAATCGGCAAATGCTCCGGTTTGAGGCCGCTGGTAATGGTAATTAGTGGCGCAGGCATCTTGCCTGCGTTTTTATCCGTTCCACCAGCGGCAGGCTGGAAGCCTGCTCCACTATCCTCGACGTCTTCAATCGTGTCGAATTTTTCAATGTGCGCGATGATGCCTTTGACCTCTGCCTCGTTGTAGCCGAGACGGCGCAGCGCATCGGGCACGCCGCGATTGACAATTTTCAACATGCCGCCGCCGGCGAGCAGCTTGTATTTGACGAGCGCGATGTCGGGTTCGATGCCGGTCGTGTCGCAGTCCATCGAAAAGGCGATGGTGCCGGTGGGCGCAAGCACGGTGACTTGCGCATTGCGATAGCCGTGCTGGCGGCCTCTGGCGAGCGCGCCATCCCAGGATTTGCGCGCCTCGTCCTTCAAATAATTAAATTCCCGGCTGGGCTGGATGGTTTCGACAGCTTCGCGATGCAGTTTGATGACGCCGAGCATGGAATCCACGTTGTCCTTCGCCAGCGGTTTTTGAACATGAGCGCAACGGGCGTCGCGCCAGCCCGGAAATGCGCCGATGTTCGCGGCGATTTCCGCGCTCTGTTCGTAGGCGTGTCCGGTCATGATGGCCGTGATGGCGCCGGCGAGCGCGCGGCCTTCATCGCTGTCGTAGGGCAGGCCGTAGCTCATGCACAGCGAGCCGAGGTTCGCGTAGCCGAGGCCGAGCGTGCGATAAATGTGGGAATTTTCGGCGATGTCCTTCGTCGGATAGCTGGCGTTGTCCACCAGGATTTCCTGCGCGGTGATGAAAATCCGCACCGCCGCCTTGAACCGTTCCACGTCGAATATTCCGTCTTCGCGCTTGAACTTCATCAGGTTCAGCGACGCGAGATTGCAGGCGGTATTGTTGATGAAAACGTATTCGCTGCACGGATTCGTGGAATGAATCGGCTCGGTGCCCTTGCACGTGTGCCATTTTTGGATCGCGCCGTCGTATTGCATTCCGGGATCGCCGCAGGTCCACGTCCCCTCGGCGATTTTGAAAAGCAGTTTTGCCGCGTCCTTTTTTTCGAGCGGCTTGCCGGTGGTGATGGCGCGCGTCCACCACTCCTTGCCCCCAATCGCGGCCCGCATGAACTCGTCGCTGGCGCGCACGGAAAGGTTTTCGTTCTGATACATCACGCTGCCGTAGGCGTCGCCGTTGTAGGAACCATCGTAGCCCTGTTCAATCAAGGCCCACGCCTTCTTTTCCTCCTTTTGCTTCGCGTCAATAAATTCCTCAATGTCGCCGTGCCAGTCGCGCAGCGTGTTCATTTTGGCGGCGCGGCGCGTCTTGCCGCCGGACTTCACGACGTTGGCGACCTGGTCATAAACCTTCAGGAAGCTCATCGGGCCGCTGGGCCGCCCGCCGCCGCTCAATTTTTCGCGCTTCGAGCGCAACGGCGACAAATCCGTGCCGGTGCCGGAACCGAACTTGAACAGCATTGCTTCGCTGTGCGCCAGCCGCATGATGCTTTCCATGTTGTCAGCCACCGACTGGATGAAGCAGGCGCTGCACTGCGGAAATTCGTATTGCGTGTGGGCGCGCTCGGCCGCGTGGGTCTTGCGGTTGTAAAACCAGTTGCCCTTGTCCGAATTTTTGCCGATGCCGTATTGATGCAACAGCCCGACGTTGAACCAGACCGGCGAGTTGAACGCGCCGTATTGGTTCACACAAAGCCAGGAAAGCTCCTCGTAATAAACCTCACCGTCGGCCTTGCTGAAGTAGCCGTCCGCCACGCCCCAGTCCGCAATCGTCCGGCAGATGCGGTGAATCAACTGCCGCACCGAGGTCTCGCGCTCGGAGGTGTTTTGCTCGCCGTAAAAATATTTTGAAACGACAACCTTTGTCGCGAGCAGCGACCACGACTTTGGCACCTCGACATTTTCCTGTCTGAAAATCACCTTGTTCGCGTCGTCGTTGATTTCGGCGGTGCGCCTTTCCCATTCGATCTGGTCGAATGGCTTGGTTTTCGGGTCGCTGAAAATGCGTTTGACCGTCAGGAATTTTTTCCCCGCGCCTTTGTTGATTTTAACTTCCCGCGATGCGCTCACTTTTGCGGTGCGGCGGTGGCCGGCGTGCGGAGCCGGAGCCAAAACTTCCTCGCGTGCGTCAATCATGATTGTCTCCTAATTAAATTTTTCAAAAGCCAATGCCCGGCGGTTTCAGACAAAGCAGAACCCGACCGGGCCTCAAAAACTGTTAAATTACCCCAGAAAACGGACTTTTTTCCAATTCTCACGTCCCCAATTAGTTGGGGAACGACGACCATCCTGCCACTACCTGTTGTGGAATTCAAGAAAATTTTTCAAAAAAGTTACAAAGACGATATTCCCAAATGAAATCAATGGAATCTTCGCGTCCGCGTTGAAAAATTGCAACTTGTTCGCCGGTGTGAACAGAATTCAGCGCGATTTTTTCCCGCGCGTGCGGGAATATCTTTCACGCCGCGCTTTCCGGTGGGCGTCAATCCTCCCCGTTGATTTATTGTGCGCCGGCTTGAATTTCCGCACCGGCTCGATGGTTTTGGGGCGGGCTTTTGGCACCAGCACAATCGGACAGCCTTCGTAACCGAATGCCGTGCGCAGTTCGGTTGCCAGATGTTTTTTGTATTGCTCCGAGAACAATTCGTCGCGGTTCACGAACAGCAGAAACGTCGGCGGCGCCTGCCGCACCTGCGTCGCGTAGAAAAATTTCAGCCGGTGGCCCAGCGAGCTGATGGGCTGGCGGCGCTCGACGGCGTCGTTTATGGTGCGGTTCAGAATCGCCGTGGGGATTTTCTGTTGCAACTGTGCGGCGACGTAGCGCACCGCCTCAAGCAGCCGGTCCAGATGGAAGCCGGATTTGGCCGACGTGAAAATCACCGGCGCGTAATCGAGGAAAAACAATTTCCGCTGCACCCATTCGGCAAATTCGCCGAGCGTGGTCAGTTCCTTGGCCTGCCCCTCGGTGCGCTCCTTGCGATTGCGCCGCCCGATCTCCTCCTCGCGCGCCTTGAGGACCTGCGCCTCGAACAAATCCCATTTGTTGACGACGATGATGCAGGCCTTGCGGTTCTCCACGATGACATCGGCGATTTTTTTGTCCTGCTCGGTGATTCCGGCATCGGCGTCAATCACCAGAACCGTGATGTCGCTGCGCGCGATGGATTCCTCGGATCGCTGGACGCTGAAAAACTCAATCGAATCATCCACGCGCCGCGTCTTCCGCATCCCGGCGGTGTCAATCAGGATGTATTTCTGCGTGGCAGCGACGCCTCCGTCGCCGCCCTCGACTTTCACCTCGAACGGCACGTCAATCGCGTCGCGCGTCGTGCCGGGAATCGGCGTGACGATGACGCGCTTGGATTGCGTGAGCGCGTTGATGATCGAAGACTTTCCAACGTTTGGTCTTCCGACAATCGCAAGTTTCAAAATGGGCGGGTCAGTAGTCAGTGGTTGGTGGTCAGTAGTTGAAACCTCCGCCCCGCCGGAGTTGCTACTGACTACTGACTGCTGACTGCTGGCTGCGGGCAAAAGGGCAACCGCTTCATTCATCAGATTCTGAATGCCTTCGCCGTGAATCGCGCTGACCGGAAAAATTTTCTCAAAGCCAAGCTGGGCGAATTCATCGGCGTCCTTTTCGGCGCGGAATGTGTCCACCTTGTTGACCGCGACTAAAATGGTCTTGCCGCTGCGGCGCAGGCGTTCCGCGACTTCGCGGTCAAGCGGCACGATGCCTTCCTGGACGTTGACGACGAGGATGATTGCGCTTGCGGCCTCAATGGCGATTTCCACTTGCTCGACAGTGGCTTTGATGATGACGTCGTCGGATTTTTCGCGGCGCAGCAGGCCGATGCCGCCGGTGTCCACGAGCGTGAACGATTTTCCGCCCCACTCGGCCTCGGCGGTGACGCGGTCGCGCGTGACGCCGGGCTGGTCATGCACAATCGCAATCCGTTTGCCGACGATGCGATTGAACAGCGCGGATTTGCCGACGTTTGGCCGTCCGACGATGGCGATGAGATTTGACACGATGGCAGGATAGGAAATTTTACCGATTACAGGAATCAAAATGAATTCGTGGCGAACGCTTGCGGTCACGAATGAATTCCTTGCGCTACGCTTGGTGATGGATTGACGTGCGCTATTTCAACACTTTTGCGAGAATCTCCTTAACGAACTGTGGAATTTCCAAACCCGATTTTGCAGCGTCCGCCTTCAGCTTTTCATATTGCCCGATTTCCTCGCCCTGCCACACAAGGTCAATCCGCCTGACTTGTCGCATCGCCACATGATTATAGTTTTCCGGGTAAGCCCAATAGCACGACAGGCAGACATTTTTATCCTTCATGCTTTTCCAATTCTCGCAATGTTCGCACGACCATGACTTCGCGCGATTCGCGGAACCGCACAGCAGCATGAAATCTTCGGTCTTCAGTTCGTCGGCCTCGCCCGCCACCTCGTAAGGCACGCGGTGGTCAATCTGCAAATTTGCCTCATTCATCTTTTCCAGGTAGATGAAGCATCGGCAGCCATATTTTTTGATCAACTGTTCTTTGATTTCCTTGGAAAGTCCCGTGCGCCCGCTGAAGCGATGGAATTGCTTCTTCGTCGGGTCGGCAAACCGGTAGGCGGCGATTTTGCGGCCATTGGCGGCGGTGACACGAAAGGTTTCAAGTTGAATGCCCAGTTCCCGAACGTCCCGCGCGGCTCGCGGCGGATGATCGTAACCGTATTTGTTTTTCAACTGCTCGGTCGTGATGTGCCCATGTTTGAGAATGTGATCAATGACGGTCTTGGGGCGTTTCCCGGTGACGGAGGCGCACAGTTCAAGAAACTCTTTTGGATATTTTGGTTTTGCCATAAGGAACGGGTCTTTCCATCAATTGCATTTGTTCGTCGCGGTGCCTGCGGTGCATTACAGGTCCAACTTCCAGCTCCTCCGCCA
>Ga0224534_1000754_pt1 | contig 19322 bp, 13 predicted proteins | sample 714E12024metaG_FD_172012 | JGI IMG/M metagenome (GOLD analysis project Ga0224534, IMG submission 172012) | Peat soil microbial communities from Stordalen Mire, Sweden - 717 E1 20-24 | ecosystem: Environmental > Terrestrial > Soil > Wetlands > Peat | place: Sweden: Norrbotten County, Stordalen... | reverse complement strand
CGGGTGCGTTCAGCTTTTCACTGGCGCTTCTGGTGTTGGGGTATACGGCTGCGCCGGTGGTTTGCGCGTGGGTCGAAGGCGCCGGGCTCATCGAGCGGCCGGCGGCGCTCGACTTCGTGGCCATTCTGCTGCTCTGGCTGCCGCTCGAATTCGCCGCCGGCGCCCGCCTGGTTCCGCGTCCGGCGCAAGCGTTCCTGCACAGCGTGGCGTATGGGATCGCCATTCTCCTGGGCCTGGTGCTGTTTACCGGATTCCGCTCGTTTTCGGGGATGAAGTACAACTTGCCGCGGCGAAGGTCCGATTTCGGGCTGCCCGTGGCGGCTTTCGCCATCACGGCGCCGGTGCTGATGGTGGCCGGGATTGCCCTCGGGTTCATTCCCCCGCCGCACTGGCCCGCGGGCGCGGCGACAGGCGGCCGGATGGCCGGAGCATTCGGGGTGATCCTGGTGGGCACGGCGTTGCCGGAGGAGATCCTGTTCCGCTCGCTCATCCAGAACCTCATCATGCTGCGCTTCGGCGCGAGTTGGCGCACGCTGCTGGCCGCCGCTTTGATCTTCGGCTGCGCCCACCTGGACAACGGACCGCAGCCGTTACCGAACTGGCGCTACATGATCCTGGCAACCATTGCGGGCGTAGCCTACGGCAAGGTCTTCCAACGCTCGTCGACCGTGCTGTCTTCGGCGGCGCTACACGCCATGGTGGATTGGACCAAGCATTTTTTTTAGAAGCGGCTGTCTCACAGAATCAGTATACACAGCGCCACTGCGTATGTCAAGCATTATTTTCACGGTCGGGCATCAGTGGTATACTCAGCACTGATGGGAAAGAAGATAAAGCTCATCGTGGACGTGACTGAGCTCGGACGCGCGGGCGGCCGTGCGACTGCGGCGAATCGTACCCCGGAAGAACGATCTGCTGCGGCTCGCCTAGCCGTTACCGAGCGTTGGCGGCGCTACCGTACGGCCATAGGGGCACAAGGAGCCAAACGTGCAGGACCTCGATCGTCTAAGGCTGCTGAAAGAACTGGCCGAGCTTCTTGAAGGCGTTGAGACCTTCGGATCTATTGACTACGACAAAGATGCGGCGGAGGCCTCGACGGATGAGAAATCTCCGGAGCGAGCGAGAGAAATCGTTGCTGCACTGATCGCTGGCGCTGCCAACGCACCCAAATGAGGCAGATGGCCGTCTGGATCTTCGATCACTGGCGCGCCCTCGCACTTTCGGTCGCGATGTTCGCGGCGTTTTGGATCACGTACGGGTACGCGCAGAACGGCCGCTACACGCTGCACGTCATCGCGCCGATACTCACCGACCGGGAAACTGGCCAGACTATGGACGCGCGGCTCTTGGTTCTAGATACCCGGACCGGCGATGTCATCGAGCGGCGTGGCAGCTTTCGCATCGTGACCCGCGTAAGTGGTCAAACGGAAGCCCGCTGGACTTGGTTTGTGAGCCATCTCGCGCAGAGTCATCCCGCTCCAACCCCGAAGAGCTTCACGCCCGACCCCCGAAAATAAGGAGCACTCATGCCCGAGACCCTCAACACCCGCGTAACCCGCCTGGAAGACCTCGCGGGGCGCGCCTTCACGGCCATCGAATCGCTGGCCGACAAACAGGCCAGACTCGATGATGTCCTGGTTACGCTCACCGAGGCGCAGATCAGGACCGAGGAGCGCTTCCAGCGCACCGACGATCGCATCGAGAAGCTGGTCTCCGCCATCGGCGATCTGCTGCGCAACGGCCGCGCCCAGTGACCCGCCCCGCGTCGAGCCGGAAGAATCGCAAGGCCGCATGAAGCGCTGGACTGAAACCATGTGCGCCCTGCTACGAGAGTTGATTGTTCCGGTTGCGGATCTGCACCGTCTGGCTGTCGAGTGTGGGAACTGCAAGGCCGTCACCGTGCTCGACTTCACCACGCGAATTCAGCGTCAGGGCGGCCCCGTCGCGCCGCTCTGGTGCAATCCCCTGTTTGCGATCGCGCTTTCGACGCCGGCCTGAAGGATAGAATTCACGCCCTCGCCGGCATCCTCGAATGGATGGAAGCGCTCCCCGGGGAGCGCATTTCTTTCCGCGTTCCCCCGCCCGAGGGCGAATAGCAAGGGACAGACGCATTTTCCGCTTAGGGCGTCGCCAGCGCGACCGTATCCTCGACCGAAACGTGGTTCGCCTCCAGGGTCAGCCCGAGGCCCTGGTCGAGGGCGATTCGATTGTGGATGTAGGCGGCGGCCGCCGCCAGCTCGCTGGATTGAGCCGTCGCCAGGTCGCGCCTCGCTCCCACCACAGTGGCAATGGTGGATGCCCCCATCTGAAATCTCCTCTCTTCTCCCTGGAGTAGTTTCTCTACGATGGTTCTGTGTTCGGCGGCCGCCTGATATTGGGCGCGAGCCTGCTGAAGAGCCATCACCTGGCTGGCAACCTCCACGGCAAGCTGATTGAAAGTTTTCTGGGCATTCAATTGGGTTTGCCGGTGTGTCAACTGGTCCATGGCATGATCCGCCTGGGCCAGGGTATTTTCCAAAGGGGCCGAGAACCGTACGCCCACGCGCTCATTGGGAAAATCGCGGCGAAACACCTGTCCCAGGGCCGCGCCGGCGCCGCCCACAAAATAGGGGGTCGGGGTGGCCCCCGGGACGGCCTGGCCGGTCTGGCCGACGTTGTCGCTGGTGGCGAAGACCTGCAAGCTGGGAAGCAGGCCGTTGGAAATGCTGGAAGCCTCCATTTCCGCCAGCTCCGCCCTCAATTTGGCGTCGGCCACATCGGGCCTCCGGTTCATGGCGGTTGCCAGAAGCTCGCGCAGAGGGGGCAAATCGTCGGTCTCGGGAACCGCCAGCGGATCGACTGCGATGATGTGCGCGGCGGCCAACTCGGGATCGGCCTGCCCATGCCAGCTCAGGGCGTCCTTCAGAGCATTTTCCCGCTGCTCGGCGGCGTTCAGGGCCACCGCCAGCGCCTGTTCCTGAAGCGCCAGGGCCGATTTGGCCCGGATCTGGTCGACCGCCGGGACCGCTCCCACGGCGATTTCCTTCTGCGTGGCCTCATCGAACTCCCGGGCGATGTCGCGATTGCGCCGCTTGTATTTCACATCGTCGGACGCCACCGAAAGGTCCCAATACCGGTCGAGGACGCTGGCCACCACGGCCATCAGGCGCATCTGGAATCCGCGGTCCGAGCTGGCCGCGCGTCGTCTCGCCGCCCGGATAAAGCGGCCATTGACGCGTTCGCCAAAACCCTTCAGCAGATTGTGACCGATGACCACGCCGAGGCTCGCGGAAGAAGTCGGATTCAGAACGTCGGTGGGTGCGGATTCATTCAGGTAGGCCCCCGTGTATGACATGCGCACCGTGCCGCCGCTCAACAAGCCCTGCGACACCTGACCGTAGTAGGACCGGGTAGTGTAGACCAGTTCGTTGGTGCCGGCTTGCACAAGCTGGTCTTGAAAATACGTCTGGTGCCCGAAGACCGTGTAGGTGTTGAGAATCGGGTCGAGCTGCGGGGTGACGGGGCCGATTTGCTGGATGTTGGCGGCTCCGGCTTGGGCCGCCGCTCCACCGGCGCCACCCCGGCTGCTGCCGGCCACGCCCTGCCCGGAGGCCAGCGTGACGGTGGCGCCGCTCCCGCTCTGGACGCCACGCAGCGCCCCACCCGATTCGAGACGCTGCAAATCCCATCCGAACGCGAGGATTCTGTACCGTTCCACCTCGAGGTCCAGGTTGTTTTCGATGGCGATGGCGATGGCATCCGGCGCCGTCAGATAAAGGTTCCCGGCGCGAATCATGGCATGCAGGCGCGATGAATCGGACACGCGAAGCGGCGGCACGGTATCCGCCCGATAGGACCGGATGACGGGCATGCCGCCGGGTTTGACCGGGGCGATGGGCGAAAGCTGCTGCCCGTCGAGGCCGGAAATCAGTCCCGCGCCGAGCAGCGAGCATGCCAGGAATAGTCGAAGACGCGTGTTCCTCATAGGCGGCTCCTATTTCCTCCCCGGGCCAGGGTTTGGCAAGGCAGACTGGCGCTGGACCATCCCCGAAGCGGCTTCGGACATGGTGATGCCGTTTCTCTCCAGCGTGATTCCCAGGGCCTGCTCGAAGGCAATACGCGCGTGGGTGTAGTTCGCCATGGACTGCACCTCTTCGCTCTCGGCCGTTACCACGTCGCGCTGAGCTTGAATCACCAGGGCGTTGGAGGAACTGCCAAGCTGGTACTTTCGCTGCTCCGCCTTGAGGGTTTCCTCGGCCAGCTCTCTGGTCCGGACGGCGGTTTGGTAGCGGACCTGCGCCTGCTGGAGGCCGATCACGGCGTTGCGGACGTCGACGCCCACCTGGTTGACGCTCTTTTCGAGCCCCAGTTGCAATTGCCGAAGCTGCAACTGGTCGGTCACGTAGTCGGCCTGCGCCGCGCGATTGCGGAGAGCGATGGTGAGGGAAATCCCGGCGGAATAGTCCGGAAAGTTGCGGCGGAGAAGTTGGCCCACAGCCGTGCCGTAACCGCCGATATAAAACGGGTCGGGAGTGCCATATTCATATCCTATGTTGAGGGCATTGGGAACTCCGGCCTGCGCGTGATTGGTAAACGTGGCGAAGGCCTGCAACTGGGGTTTCAGCTCACTGCGATCTCCTTTGAGAACCAGCGCCTGACTGGCGATGTTGAGCCGATTCTGCTGGAGGTCCGCGCGTTGGGCCAGCGCCTGTGTCACCAGCTCCTTGGTCGGAGGGATCTCCAGCGCCGGCGGCACTTCGATATGGTCGATGGGAACGACGTGGACGTCCGCCAGCACGGGGTCTTCAATTCCGTGTTTGCTCAAGGCGTTTTCGAGGACGATCTCCTGTTGCAGGATGTTGGTCTGCGCCAGCAGCACATCCTGCTCGCGGGCTGGAATCTCAGCCTGGGCACGGGTCGCTTCGATGGCCGCCTTGGCGCCGATGGCCACCTCCTTCTTGCTGTCCTCGTACAGCTTTCGGGCCGCATCCAACGCCTGCCGTTTGAGGCGCAGGTCCTCGTTGAAGGTCACCAGGTCCCAATACAGGTTCAGGACGGCGGCAACCGTGGTGATCGCCTGAAACTTGAGTTGCAGATCGGACACCTTGACATTGTTTCCGGCGATGCGGATGTAGCGGTTGTTCACCGAGGAGCCGAAGCCCTGGAGCAGGTTCTGCGTCGCGCTCACGCTCAAGCTGCCGTAATCGATGGGGTTCAGCAGATTGCTGGGGCTGTTGCTGGTGTTCCGCGTGGCGCCGTACGAGGCCGAGACAATGGTTCCCGGCAGGAACTGCTGGCTATAGCCGAGGCTGAACGATCGCGATCCCTGGACCAGGTAGTTGGTTTGGTCCACAATCAGGTTGCTCTCCGGAGAAGTGAAGTGGCCCAGGCTGGCGGCGATCGAGACCAAGGGATCCAAATTGGGGATGGCGGATCCGAACGACACTGTGATTCCCCCGCTGGAGCTGACGCCGGTGCCCGAGGAAAGGCTGGTGTTACCCACGTTGATACCGGCCAGGCTCACGCTCTGCGGGCCGGCGGCGATGGGAGTGCTGGGAACCCTCAGATTGCCGCCCACCTGCGCGCGGCGAAGATCCTCGCGAAACAGCAGCGGACCATACCGTTGGGTCTCGATATCGATGTTGTTTTCGAGCGCCAGCGCAATCACGTCCGGCGCCGTCAAATACAGATTGCCCGCGCGAATCAGAGAAGCCAGGCGGCTGGAATTGGTGAGGTTGATCGGGGGGACGATCCTCTGTCGATAGGGCCGCGTCAGGAAGCCCAGCGCGTGCGGCTGGGGAGGCAGCACGGCGATATTGGACGATTGGGCCAAGGCGTGGAAGGCAACCAGCGCCAGGGCGGCCAAGCGAAATAGTCTTGCGCGGTACGGGTACACGCGTCGGAGGGAGCAATCCGCGGGCCGATCCGGCTTTCCCATGGCCGGCGTACGATGGGAAGGCTGGGGCGTCGGAAGCGGTGGCGCCGGTGTCCCTTTTTGAGACGCAGCCGTCCGAGTTCGAACACCTGGACCTGGTGGGGCAGGCAGTGCTCGCCTGCCCTCGCTGGCGTGCCGCGGAGCGGGACCCGGCGAGCTTCGCTCGGCCGCGGGCAGGCGAGCACCGCCTGCCCCACCACGAAGTCGTGTACTCGCTGCGGGTCCTGGCGCGTCTCAGTCCCTGGCCCGCACGGAGGGAACTACGCTTCGAAAGCTCGCCATTCTGGAGCCGGTGCTGATGTACGCCATGATCCTGGCGTACATCTGGGACCTGCGCTATAGCCACAGCGGCGCCTGGGTGGGGATTCTCGGACTGATGCTGCTCTCGCACCTGGCCCGCCGGGAGGACGCCTATAGCCTGGGCTTTCGCACGCGCCACATGGGTGACTGCTGGCGGGATGTCGCACCGGCGCTGGCATTCCTGACGCTGCTCATGCTGGCGTCGGGCACGCTGCTTCATACCATACGGCCCATCGGCGTCTGGACGGCGCTGGCTTCATGGCTCGTATACGTGCCGTGGGGCGTGTTCCAGCAGTACGTCCTCAACGGCTATTTTCTGAACCGGTTCCATGCGGTGCTGGGGCGCCGGGCGGCGTCCCTGATTTCGGCGGCGCTTTTCTGCGGTGTTCACGCTCCCAACTGGTTTCTGATGCTGGTGGCCTTTCCCGCGGGTTACTGCTCTACGCGCATCTATTGGCGGCACCGGAATCTTTACTTTCTGGGACTGGCGCACGCCACGGTGGGCTTTCTGCTCTACCTGGTGGCTCCGGATTCCGTCAGCCACCATCTCAAGGTTGGGCCGGGCTGGTTCGGGCACTGACTCTCCCGGCGTCCCACGGCGGCACAGGGTATCCCATTAGCGGACAGTCGCATCGGGTGGCTATCCCTTTTATCTTCTGAAACGTCATAATGTTAAGTCGGGCGCGGATTGGCAGGCGCCGTGCCCAATCATCACCGGACATCGAAATGGACATACCGCGCAAAGACGCTGCCAGGAAGAGACTGATCCGCCGGATCCTGATTGGAGTGGTGGTGCTGGCGGCCATCCCGGCGATTACGATTGGGCTGTCGCGCTTGAAGCCGGCGGCGCCGGGGATCGACCGGTCGACGGTCTGGATCGACGCGGTGAAGCGCGGTCCGATCGTGCTGGAGGTGCGGGGCCTGGGCACGCTGGTGCCCGAGGAGACCATGCTCATCCCGGCAACCACGGACGGCAGGGTGCAGCGCATCCTGATCTACCCGGGCACGCCGGTCAAGGCCGATTCGGTGGTCATGATTCTGACCAGCCCGGAACTCGAGACGCAGTTGCTGGACGCCGAATTCGGCCTGAAAGCCGCCGAGGCGGATTTCGCCAACCTGAAGGTCACGCTGCAGAAGGCCAAGCTCGATATGCAGTCCACGGCGGCGCAGGTGGGAGCGGACTTCAACACCTCGAAGCTGCAGGCGGATCGCGACCAGGCGCTTGCCAAAGAGGGCCTGTTCTCGGAAGTGGATGCCAAAATCTCGGCGGTGAAGGCGGAGCAACTGGGAGGCCGGGTGGAACTCGAGCAGAAGCGCCTGGACATCAACGGCGACGCGGAACAGGCGCAACTGGCGGCCCAGCAAGTGAAAGTGGAGCAGCTTCGCGGGCAGTACAACCTGAAGAAGAGCCAGGTAGACCAGTTGAAGGTGCGGGCCGGCTTCGACGGCATGCTGCAACAGCTTCCCACGCCGGTGGAGGTAGGCCAGAAGGTCATGGCCGGAACGCCGCTGGGGAAGGTGGCGCAGCCCTCGAAGCTGAAGGCCGAGCTGAAAATCGCCGAAACTCAAGTTAAGGATATTGCCTATGGGCAGCCCGCCGTGATCGACACCCGGCTGGCCGGAGGCGGATCGAACGGGCTGATCGAGGGCCTTGTATCGCGCATCGATCCCTCCATCTTGAACGGCACGGTGACGGTGGATGTGGCTCTGAAGGGCACGCTTCCCCCGGGCGCGCGTCCGGATCTGAGCGTGGACGGCACCATCCAACTGGCGAAGCTCGACGACGTGGTGTATGTCGGGCGGCCGGTATTCGGGCAGCAGGACGCCACGGTGCAGCTCTTCAAACTGGAACCGGACGGGAAATATGCCGACAAAGTGAAGGTGCAACTTGGCCGCAGCTCCGTCAATACCATAGAGATCAAGGATGGCCTGAAGGTTGGCGACCAGGTGATTCTTTCAGACATGTCACAGTACGATAATTACGACCGGATTCGATTGAACTAAGTTCTCGCGGTTTTCGTAGAAGAGGTAAATGACGATGGATAACGGCTCACAACCGCTGATTCGACTGGAGACGGTGAGCAAAGTTTTTGTGACCGACGAGGTGGAGACGCACGCGCTGTCGGGCATCCACATCGATGTCGCGAAAGGGGAGTACCTGTCGATCGCGGGGCCTTCCGGCTGCGGCAAATCGACGCTGCTCGCCATCCTGGGGTTATTGGACACGCCCACCGACGGCACCTACTACCTGGATGGCAAGGCGGTGACGGGGCTGAAGCTCTCCGAGCGGGCGCGCATCCGCAACCGCGAGATCGGCTTTATTTTCCAGGCGTTCAACTTGATCGGCGACCTCACCGTATATGAAAACGTGGAGCTGCCGCTGACGTACCGGGGCATGCCGTCGGCCGAGCGCAAGCGGCGTGCGCAAGAGGCGCTCGAGCGCGTGGGGATGTCGCACCGTATGAAGCACTACCCGTCGCAGCTTTCGGGCGGCCAGCAGCAGCGCGTGGCGGTGGCGCGCGCCCTAAGCGGCGATCCGTTGATCCTGCTGGCGGACGAGCCGACCGGAAACCTGGATTCGGCCAATGGCGAAGCGGTCATGAACCTGCTGCGCGAGCTGCACCAAGGCGGGGCGACCATCTGCATGGTGACGCACGATCCGCGGTACTCGGAGTTCGCGGACCGGACCATCCATCTGTTCGACGGGCGGATTGTCGAGGAGAGTGTGGAGACGGCCAAGAGTTAGTACTGCGGAGCGGACCGCAATCTGCTAACCTGACAGGCCATGAAGTCGGTTGGCCGGGATCTGCGCCACGGGGCGCGCCTGCTATGGAAGGCCCCGGGATTCAGCGCCGTCGCCCTGGCGGCCCTGGCGCTCGGCATGGGCGCAACCACCGCCATCTTCAGCGTGGTGGATGCGGTGCTGCTGAAGCCGCTGCCGTTTCGCGATCCGCAACGCCTGCTGGTAATTTGGGAAAGCAACCCCGCCCAGAACCTGAAAGAGATGTTCGTCACACCCGGCGACTTTCTGGAGTGGCGGAACCAGAGCCGCACGGTGGAGGCGCTGGCCGCGATTCAGGACGTTTCCGTCAACCTGACCGGGGGACCGAACGGCCACATCGATCCGGAAGAACTGCGGGCGGAGCGCGTTTCGGCGAGTCTGTTTCCGCTGCTGGGAGTGCAGCCGGTGGTGGGGCGCGCGTTCCGGGCCGAGGAAGACCAGCCCGGCCGCACGAATTGCGCGCTGCTGAGCCACGCGCTGTGGCAGCGGCGCTTCGGCGGGGACCGTTCCATTGCAGGGAAGGCCATCCGCCTGCGCGATCGCAGCTACACCGTAGTGGGCGTGCTCCCGGCCGGTTTTTCGGTGCTGGATCCCGCCGTGGATGTCTGGATCCCGTTGGGGCTCGACCCCCAAGACGCTCGCACCGTGGGGAGTCACTTCCTGATTGTGATTGCGCGTCTGAAACCGGGAGTCGGGCTCGACCGGGCGCAAACCGAAATGGACGTCATCGGGAACCGGCTGGAACAGGCCCGTCCGGCGCTGGAGAGAGGCTGGCGGCCATCGCTCGTTCCGCTTCGGGAGGAACTGGTGGGCCACGTGCAACAGGCGCTGCTGGTATTGATGGCGGCGGTGGGTTTCCTTCTGTTGATGGCCTGCGTGAATGTGGCCAACCTGCTGCTGGCGCGAGGCGCCGCGCGGCGAAAGGAGATCGCCATCCGCACCGCGCTGGGTGCGGGCCGCAGCCGGATCGTGGTGCAACTGCTCTCCGAGAGCGTGCTGCTGGCGCTGGCAGGCGGGGCGCTCGGATTGGCGCTGGCGCGCGGCGTTGTGGCGCTGGTGGCCCGGCTCGGGCCAGCCAGCATTCCGCGGCTGGCGGAAGCCAGAATCGACGCCCGGTTGTTTCTGTTTGCGCTGGGCGTGTCGGTGGCGACGGGCATTTTATTTGGCATCGCGCCGGCGATCGCGTGCACGGGCGGCAATCTCAACGCGACGTTGAGAGAAAGCGGCCGCGGCGGCACCGTGGGGCGGTCCGGACGAATGGTGCGCAATGCGCTGGTGGTTGCGGAAGTGGCGCTGGCGGTGCTGGTACTGATCGGCGCGGGGCTGTTGATGCGCAGCTTCGTGAGGTTGCGCTCGGCCGACCCGGGATTCCGGCCCTCGGGGCTGCTTACCCTGCGGGTGCCGCTGGCGGGAGGCCGGAACGCGGCGCCGGACCGGCGGATCGCGTTCTTCCAGCAGGTGGCGGACCGCGTCGCAACGCTGCCGGGAGTGGGCGCGGTGGGCGCCGTGAATGGGCTGCCGCTGACGGGGCTGGGTGGGGGATCGGCCTTCGCGGTGGATGGGCGTCCGGCGCCGGCGCCCGAACAGCGGCCGATAGGGCTGCTGCGATCGGTTACTTCCGCGTACTTCCGCACCATGGGGATTCCGCTGGTGGCGGGGCGCGGGTTCGCGGACTCGGACACCAGCCATGCACCGCCGGTGATCGTGGTGAACCAGACGCTGGCGCGGCGTTTTTGGCCGGAAGGAAATCCCATTGGCGGTCACCTGGTGGTGGATGCCAACAACGGGCGCGTGGCCGAGATCGTGGGAGTGGTGGGAGACGTGAAACCGGAGCGGATCGAAAGCCAGGACTGGCCTACCATCTACTGCCCGTACGCACAGGCGCCCGCCGCAACCATGACCATGGTGGTGCGGACGGCGGGCCCAAAGGGCGCCCCGCCGCTCTCGCTGGCCTCCGCGGTGGAACGGGAAGTGCACCAACTCGACCCGGACCAGCCTGTAGCGGGCGCGCGTTCCATGGAAGACGTGGTGGATCAGGCCCTCGCCGGGGCGCGATTCAATACGGTGCTTCTCGGCGTTTTCGCACAGATCGCTTTCCTTCTGGCCGCGGTGGGGATCTACGGCGTGATCTCCTGCGACGTGAGCGAGCGAACGCACGAGATCGGGATTCGAGTGGCGCTGGGCGCGCAGCCGGGCGACGTGCTGAAGCTGGTATTAGGGCAAGGGGCGCGCCTGGCGGGGTATGGAATCGCGGCGGGCCTGGCGGCGGCTTTCGCACTCACCCGGCTGATGGCGTCGATGCTCTACGGCGTGAAGGCGACGGACGCTTACACGTTCGCGTCGATCCCGGTATTATTGGGAGCAGTGGCGCTGGCGGCGAGCTATCTGCCCACGCGGCGCGCCCTGCGGCTGGACCCCGTGACGGCGCTGCGGCACGAATAGGAAACATCATCGCCACACGCGGCCTGGCCCAGACCTCCACCGTGCAGCCAGGGCGCCAGGGCGTGAACAGGACAAGTTATGATTACACTTCGCAATGTCGAGAAATTCTATGAAGGCGGCTTCGGCCGGAGCTACGTGCTGCGCCGCATCAACCTGGAAATCAAAGAGGGCGAGTTTGTCACCATTATGGGCCCCTCGGGCGCCGGGAAATCGACGCTGCTGAGCATCCTGGGGATGCTGGACGGCGCCTGGACCGGCGAGTTCGAGTTTGTGAACCACCAGGTGCACCGGATGAAGCCGAGGGACCGCGCGGAGCTGAACAAGAAGTACATCGGATTCGTGTTCCAAAGCTACCACCTGATCGACAACCTGACGGTTTACGAGAACCTGGACATACCGCTCTCCTACCGGAACGTGAAAAGTTCCGAGCGCGCCGCGGCGGTATGCGACACGCTCGACCGGTTCCACATTGTGGGGAAGCGCGACCTGTTTCCGAGCCAGCTTTCGGGCGGCCAGCAGCAGCTCGTGGCGGTGGCGCGGGCGGTGATCGCCAACCCCAAGCTGATTCTGGCGGACGAGCCCACCGGGAACCTGCACTCCAGCCAGGGCAAGGAGATCATGGAGCTGTTCAAGAAGCTCAACGAAGAGGGAACGACCATCGTGCAGGTGACCCACTCGGAGACCAACGCGGCCTACGGACACCGGGTGGTCGAGCTCGCGGACGGGTGGATTGTGGGCGGCGGTGTGAGCCCGAAGGGCGATAGATAGTAGCCCACGGCGCAAGCCGCGGGGACTGAATGCACGGTTGGCATAGCCCCGGACAGGGGCGTAAGAGTGCTTATCCCCAGAGGTCCCTCACATCATATTCCAGCCCGTGCTTTCTCAGGAGCGTGAGAAACTCCTCTTGGAAGGACATGCGGGCGACAAGTCAGGCGCACGGTCCTTGGTGGAAAAGATGACGTGCACGAGCAGGCAAGCGAAGGTATGCGGCATGATCTTACGCCCCTGTCCGGGGCTACGGCAACCGGGCATCCGTTCCCGACGGCTTACGCCGTGGGCTATTGTCTTTCGCCCTTCGGGCTTGAAACAGAGTGCGCCGCCGAGGCTCACAATTCTCACATGTCTTACCGGCTACCAGCCACGCAGCCTGCCAACCGCCGGCGCCACATGCGTTACTCGTATTCCAATGCGGAGACCAGCGGAGCGCGGACAGCGGCCTCGGCCGGCATGATGGCGGCGACCAGCGCGGCGGCCACCAGCATCGGCAAAAGGGCCGCGGCCAGCAGGACAGGGAAGCGGAATTCGAGTGCGTGGCCGGAGAAAATCGATAGCGCATAGAAGATGTTCACCGTGCTGAACGCGAGGCCCAGAACAAAACCGACTACCGCCACGGCCGCGGCTTCCATCCAGACCGCAACCCGGACCTGGCGGCGCGAGCCGCCCACGGCGCGCAGGATTCCCAACTCGCGGCGCCGGTCCGCGATGGAAACCGTCAGGGCGTTGGCGATGCCCAGAATCGCCACCAGCAGGGCGATGGCAAGCTGCGCGTAGGCGATCTCGAACCACCGCCCCGCCAGGCCCAGAACGTGGCGGCGCAAATCCGCGCTCGAGAACACAAACAATCTTCGGTTCGAACCGGCCCGCGCCACCACCTGCGCTCGAACGGCTTCCGCGGAAGCGCCGGGAGCGAGGTAGAGACGGAAGAGGTTGACGGTGTCATCGTGCCAGCGGCTTCGGTACAGGGAGCGGTCGATCACGATCGTGCCCTGCGGATCGGTGAAGTCTTTGTAAATTCCGAGCACGGGAAGACGCAGCACGCCATCGGGCGCGGGCAGATCGAGAACATCGCCCACGCGCACGCGCTCGCGCGCCGCAAAGTTGTCGGAGACAATCACGCCGCGGCCCTGGGCGGCCAGTTGGTGGATCCGCTCGGTGTTCACGGGGATGGCCCGCCGGCGCGCTTGCGGGCTCAGTCGAACTATGTCCACGGCAAAGAGAATGGGTTGAGAGTTGCGAACGGAGACGCGCGCGGCCCGCACGGGTTGCACTACCGCCAGGCCCTCGATGGCGGCCAGGTCGCGCTCCATGGCGCTGGGGAAGCGGAGGGTGAGGTCCTTCAAATTCTCTGAAGGCGCCACCAGGAAGTCGGCATCGAGCGTGCCCGTGACCCAATCGAGAATGCTCTGGTAACTGGCCTCGGCGATGCCGCCCAGCCCGATCACCATGGCCACCGAGAGCATCAAGGCCGCCGCCACCGATGCCGTACGGCGCGGCGCCTGGAGCAGGCTGTCGGCGGCCAGGGCGCCTTCCACGGGACGGATGCGTTGCAGAAGCGGCCGCAACATGTGTACTATCGCCGAGCACAACTCCGGCGTCAAAAGAATCAGGGCGAAGGCGGCCAGCACGTAGCTCACCGTGAACCAGTTCTCGAGCCTGCCGGCAAGCAACAAGGCGGCCATCGATATCGCGGCACAGGCCAGCAGGCGGCGCGTGCGGCGTTCCTCCAGTTCCACGATCTCGTACCGGCCCTTCTGCAGCGCGCGAACGGGGTCGGCTCGGGCGGCGGCGGTGGCGGGGAACACCGCGGCGAGCACACTCCACGCCACTCCGGCGGCAATCGCGCCGGCGAGTATGAGGGGTTCGACGCCGCGCGCCGGCTGGCCGACGACTCCGTACAGTCCTTCCAGCGATTTCTCGACGTAGCGGGCAGCCAGCCCGGACAGTCCCGTGCCCAGGAGCGCGCCCACCAGGGAGCCGGCCAAGCCGATGCAACCACCCTCGAGGAGGAAGAGGGTACGGATTTGAGATCGCGTGGCGCCCAGCGCGCGCAAGATGCCGATCTCGCCGCGGCGCTGCGCGACGGCGACCACCAGGGTGTTCTGGATCAGAAACAGTCCGACGATCAAGGCGAAGATGCTGGCGAAGCCGGCCGAGCGGCGGTAATTGACGAGCACCTGCTCGAAATAGCGGCGCCGCTCGGAGGGCGCATCGACGTGGAAGCCAGGGCCGAGGGCCGCGGCCAGGGCGCGGCGGCAATCGTCCACCGCGACTCCGCGCCGCGCGGTGATGTCGATCCGGTCGAACTTGCGCTCCTTTCCGAAAACTCTCTGCGCCGCGTAGATGTCCATCACCGCCAGGCTGCCGCCGAAAGCCTGGGCCAATCCAGCCGGACGGAGCAGGCCGCGCACGGTAAAAGGCCGGGCGCCTTCCACGGTCTCGAGAACCAGCCGGCTGCCCATGGCAAGACCGTTACGGGAGGCAAAATCGCCGCCGAGCATGATGGAATCCGGCTGCGCCAGGAAGACCAGCGGATCATCCAGTTCCGATCCTCCGAAGTCGTACTCGCGAATGCCCCGATCCGCCGTCATGTCCACGCCCAGGACGAGCAGGTTGCCCCACCCGCTCCGGCCCGTGCCCACCACGGCCTCGACCACCGGTGAGGCGGAGCCAACCTCCGCCACCGAGCGCACACGGTCGAGCAGTTCTTCCGGAATGCCGGTGTCGCCCGCGGAGACCTGCAGCTCGGCCGCGCCCGCGATCTGCGCTATGGTTTGCCGCAAGCCCGCCAGCACGCTCTGGTTGGCCTCGTACATCGCCACCAGCACGGCGACGCCCAGCGCAATGCCCGCCAGCGTCAGCAGGGAACGCAACCGGTGCTTCGCGAAGTAGGGGAGGCTCAGCAATCGGACAAGGCGCATACCGGGACTCTTCAGCGTACACCGCGCCGCCGGCAGCCGTACTGCGTTAAGGTGGAATGGATTGACCACGGCCGTAAAGACGATGGCGGCGCTTCTAGTGGCGGCAGCGGCCCGGTGCCAGGACGCCAGGACGCTCCTGATGGAGGCGCAACGCCGCTCGCATGTCGCGTCGGTTCGCTATGAGGGCGTGCTCCTGACCTCTAACGATGCCGGCGCCAGCAGCGAAAAGCACTGGCGCTTCGAGCGCATCGGTCCGTATGGCGAGAGCAAGATCCTGATCCGGTTTCTGTCGCCGGCGGAAGTGGCGGGCGTTGCCATCCTGATTCTCAACCATCGGGAAGGCCCCTCCGGCCTGTGGATGTGGACACCGGCCACCGGCCGCGAGCGCAGCATCGCCACCGAGAATCGCGAGACGCGTTTTTTCGGCACGGACTTCAGCTTCGAAGATCTGGAAGAGCGCGACGTGGACCAGTACGACTCGAAGCTGCTCGGGGACGCTTCACTGGATGGCGCGGCGTGCTGGAGAATCGAGTGCCGGCCCATCCGCGGCAATGCGTCGCAGTACACCCACTCGCGCCTGTGGTTGCGAAAAGACGATTACGTCGTCGCGCAACTGGAAAACTTCCAGGGAACCACTCTCGTGCGGCGCATCGTCAACCGCGATGTGCGGAAGGTGCAGGGCATCTGGACGCCGCACCTGATCGAGATTTCGCAGCCCGCGCGGCGCACGCGGACGGTATTGCGGCTGGAAAAGCTGGAATACAATATTGCGCTGGACGAGGCGGCCTTCACGGTGGAAGCCCTGCGGCCGTAACGCCGGCGCTACCGTCTCTATGGGTGCACCGCGATGGTTGCGCTATCGCTTACACCGTTCGGCATGGAAACTACAACCGGCACGTCGTCGCCCGGCGTGACGCCACCTGGCACCTGAACGTTGACCTGGTACAAGCCCGCATAGCCCGGAGCAATTCCAGAGAACAGCAATGGAGTGGCGACGCCGCCGACGGTGACAGCCGGCTTCTGCACGGTCAGGTAGAGTACGCTGGCATCGGCGGGTGCCACTGAACCCGTGGGCAACACTTTGCCGTTCGGGTCGCCACCCGGCGTTGCCCTCCCGAGGCCGGTGACAAAGATCTGGATGTAGTCGCCGGCGCCGGCCGGTTGGCCGCAGGTTGCCAACGCCGACCGGCCTGCGCAACTCGTCCATCCCAGCGCCGTAGCCATCGATGCCGGCACAACGCCCCAAGCGGTGTTGGCAAACAGAACCGCCCCATTCTTTCTGGATGCCTTGGAAGGGTCGGTCCAGCGAAAAATGCCCGGGGTTGCCGCCGACATCTTCAAACTGAAGCTCGCGCTGGGACCGGCGGAATTCTTGACCTGGACGGGGACCGTGCCCGATTCCGGCAGTTCGGTAGGCACGAGGACGTTGATCTGATTTGCCGACGCAGCCACGGCGAACAATGGCCCCGCTACGCCGTTAAAGGTGGCGGAAATGCCCTGAAAATCGGTCGCGGGGAACGCGAACAGATTGTCTTTCGAGCCGAAATTGCAGCCAAAGATGCTGACGATGGTTCCGGGAGCGGCTACCCAATCAGGGGAGGAAAACGAGCCATTCACAACGGCGTTCACCACGGGAATCGCCAGACCGGCCACGACCAAAGTAACCGTATTGCTGGTCTGGCCTCCGATGCTTAGCGTCACAGGCAGGGTTCCGCCTGGAGCGCTGGCCGGGAGGGTGAAGCCCACTTCGTATTGGCCTACGGAAACCAGGCCGGAAAAGATGACGCTCGCCTGCTGGCACCCGACGCTGACAGCTGGCTGCGCAGTGGTTGTGGGGGCACCCGGAGGCGCCGCCCCCGTCGGCACGGAGGGGTTGGTTGGTCCGAGGCCAACGGCGTACATCATCAGTGTCTCTCCCGGTTGGGCAGGACTCTGCGCGGTCACAAGGGAGGTCCCTGGCAGGTGGAGAAAGCTACCGCTCTGCGTGGAGCCCGGCAAACTAGTCGTAAAGATCGCTGGCGCGTAAGCAGCGAGGGTCACCGTGACCGACGCGGACCCCTTTCCCTGAACGGTAACGGTGACCTGAGCGGACCCCGGCGCGGCATCGACGGGGATCTGAATGGTTAGGTTGCCCGGCGAGGCGACAGACAACGCTGCCGATTTGCCGCCGACCGACACTTGGGCACCGCACAGCGTTGTAGGCCACGGAGCCATGTACTGCGAGCAGGTGCCTGTTGAGAGATTCTGCCCGAATATCATGGCCAGGCTGCCCGGCGCCAACGACGCCGTAGACGTCGCTTCATTCACCACCCCGTTCGCGGGGATAGTGGGGGCCTGCGCAAAGACGCCGGCCTCACATAGCACGGCGGCAAGCGTCGCGAGCACGATTCTCGATGGGTTCAACATCCTCAGACCTCCAAGACAATTCAGGACCGGGATATCCTTTTTGGCTTCCCCGCCGCCACCGATTATACATCTAACGCCGCGGGCTTCCGGGACCCATTCGCGGCCGCTGCTCGATACCCGCCATCCTCACTGCACTTGCACGGAACGGACGGTCATGATTGTGTTGAACATGACGCCGACGTCCAGACCCGGAGCGGTGAACGTCTGCACAGAGCCCAGGTAGGTGGGCATGAGGCTGAGGAAGCCGACGGGGCCGGAGGAGCTGGTGGCGGCTCCTCCTGTCGGAATCAGGTCGGCCAGTGAATTCAGTGGCACGGTGAAGCTGTGGGCCCCGGCCGGAGCGAAGCACAGGAATCCACCCGTTGCCTTGCTGGTCTGATCCGAACTGCCCCCGAGAATCATGACCGTCTGGGTGGAGTCTCCACCGGTCCAGGTGAGAGTCAGCGGCGACGCACGGTTGATGGTGCTGGGCGGGTTGATCCAGGTGATGGCCGGCGACAGGGCGATGGTGGCGGAGAACTTCCCCACATCCTTGCCTCCCGCCCCGTTGGAGATGGTGAAGGGACCACCATCCAGGAACGGCGGCGGCACCGTCGCGCCCGAGGTGTTCAGGATGGCGCCGAGCAGACCCACGTAGGGGCTGGCGGAGCCCAGGGATTGAGTCATCGTGCCGGTGGCGCCACCGGCTCCTCCGGTCACGGTCAACTGGGCTCCCGCATCGAGACTGGCCGCGATCGTCGGATCAATGCCGGCTGCATCGCTCATCAGCGTGCCAAGGTCGAGCATTTGGTTCAAGGAGGAGCAGGTGCCCGGTGGCGACAGGTTGGTGATGGGACTGAAGGCGGTGTCGCCGCCGGCTTTGGTCTGGGTAAAGGCGCCGAAGCCCAGGTCGAAGGTCCCGGTGGTAGGCGGCTTGGTCGGATCCGTCTGGCCGCTGAAGTTCATCCGGACCAGCCCGAGGGTGCCCGACTTTCCACCGGTGGAGCTCAAGCCGGAATACGGATTGAACGTATCCTGGCAATGTTTTCCGTCGGAGCTGATGGCCATGAGAACGGGGTTGCTCCAGGTTCCACCCGCGCTGATCTGCACCGGAACGGAGCACGCGAGCGGCGCGTTGGCGGGAACCGTGAAGTTGATTTGGTCCTGGCCCGCGTTGCCGGGCGCGCGGCCGCTGTACGCCACATTGGCCTGTATGCCGCCTACCAACACCTGTACGGGCGTGGTGGGAGCCCCGGCGGGCGGCGACTGGTTATCGGGCGTGGCGATGGGCCCGAGCCCGGTGCCCACGACGATCTCGACTTGGCCGGGCTTGGCGGGAGTGGAGGCCGTGTTTAAGGGCGGATTGTTCGACCCGTCGTAATTCTTGATAATCCCGGGCCCGCTGCCATACGCCACACTGTTGATGCCGAACGCGACTTTCACGATGGTGACGGCCGCGGAAGCGCCGATGATGCCGTTGTAGGTAACCGTAATCTGCGCGTTGCCCAGCGGCGCATTAGACGGCATGATGGCGTTGATCTGATTGGCCTGGACGTAGAGCAGGTAAGCGGGCATGTTGGTGGATCCCTGCGTGACGGTTACGGTGACGCCATTCTGAGTGTCGGGGATCGGGAATTGGTAGGCCTTCCAGTACGCGGCCGGTCCCAGGTTGCTCCCGTAGATGGTGAACATGGAACCTTGCGCGATGCCGCCGCCGCCCCGGTTGCTGACGGCGTTCACAATGCCGCCTTGGTTGATGCTGGGCGCAGTGGCCGAGGCGCCGCCGGCCTGTGTCAGGGTG
>Ga0224534_1000753_pt1 | contig 19350 bp, 13 predicted proteins | sample 714E12024metaG_FD_172012 | JGI IMG/M metagenome (GOLD analysis project Ga0224534, IMG submission 172012) | Peat soil microbial communities from Stordalen Mire, Sweden - 717 E1 20-24 | ecosystem: Environmental > Terrestrial > Soil > Wetlands > Peat | place: Sweden: Norrbotten County, Stordalen... | reverse complement strand
GTCAACTACGAAGAGCGCGGCAACCGTACCAACATTCGGGCCATGAAGCATCGGGCCCGACGATTGGCCCGCGAACTCCGGCAGTTGGGGTATATCGTCCAACCGCCACCACCCCAAGGGGCTTCGGCATGAGGCGCGGGGGCGGGGGTGGGTTTTCGACCCTGCCGCGTCCCCACTCTTGGGGACGCGTGGTCCGCGGCCCACAAAACGTCTCCGCAGGAGTGAGGAGACGTCAGATTGAGAATCTACGCATCAACTCGAATCTGATTTTATTTGTGTCTGTTATAATTCATATTCTAATCTTATCCTTGAAGCAGACAAAAACCTGCAAAATCCAAGGTTACAACGCCGGCAACCGCGCCGTGTTGTATACTGTGCAAGCCGGATGACAGGGCCTTTTGAAGATCTGCGCTACAGCCTCCGGGCGTTAGGGAAAGCCCGCGGTTTCGCGATTGCTGCCGTGCTTTCGCTCGCCCTGGGCATCGGAGCGAATACCACCATCTTCACCCTCCTCAACGCCGTCCTCTTGCGGCCCCTACCCGTCGAGGCGCCGGAGCGGCTGGCCGCCCTCAATACGCTCGATCCGCACAACCCCGGCCTCTGGCCCTGTTCCTACCCCAATTACCAGGACTATCGGGACCACAACCAAGTCTTCTCTTCCCTGCTCCTCTATTCCGCCATCACCCTGAACCTGACGGGCTTCGGCTCGCCGCAACTGGTCACGGGACAAATCGTCTCCGGCAACTACTTCTCGACGCTCGGCGTGAACCCCGTGGTGGGCCGCGGGTTTCTTCCCGAGGAGGATACCAGCCCGGGCGCATACCCCGTGGCGGTGATCGGTTACGGGCTCTGGACCAGGCAGTTTGGCAGGGACCCGCGGGTGACCTCCCGGACCATCAGCCTCAACGGTCGCGCCTACGGCATTGTGGGCGTGGCGCCGCCGGCTTTTCAGGGCCTCAGTGAGCTGATCGCCGCCGATGTCTGGGTTCCCATGATGATGTACCGACAGGCGTATCCCAACGCGGCCTGGGTCAACCAGCGGCGGTTCTTATTGTTCTCGGTGGTGGGGAGGCTGAAACCCGGCGTGGGCCTTCAGCAGGCCGAAGCCGGCATGGAAAGCATCGCGCAAGATCTCGAGCGGCAGTACCCCCAGGACAACCAAGGCCGGCGCGTCAAGCTCGCGCCCGTTTCGGAAGCCGCCATCAGTCCCCAGATCCGGCCAGTTGTGACCAGCGCCGCAACCGTACTCATGATTATTTCGGCGCTGGTTCTGTTGATCGCCTGCGCCAACATGGCGAATCTTCTGCTGGCGCGGGCCGCCGGGCGCGGCAAGGAAATCACGGTTCGCCTGGCGCTGGGGGCCAGCCGCTGGCGCCTGGTCCGACAGCTCCTCACGGAAAGCACGCTCCTAGCCCTGCTGGGCGGCGCTGCCGGCCTGGTGTTCGCGCGCTGGGCTCGAGACATCCTGTGGTCGATGCGTCCGCCCATGTTCACCCATGCCGGAGTGCATCTCGATCTGGATGGCCGGGTGCTCTCCTACACCCTGGCCATTTCGGTGTTGACGGGTATTGTCTTCGGGCTGGCCCCCGCGCTTCGCGCTACCGGGGGCGATTTGGCCAGCGATCTCAAAGAGCGCACCGGGCAGGCCGACTCCTCTTTGAAAGGCCGCCGTTTGCGCTCGCTGCTGGTAATGGCCCAGGTGGCGCTCTCGGTGGTTGCCCTGGTGGGCGCGGGCCTGTTCCTGCGGAGCCTGTGGAATGCGGGCCGCATCGATCCGGGCTTCGACGCCGCCCGGCTCGGCGTGGTGGCCTTCAACGTGGCCGACCAGGGGTACAACGAGGGCCGCGGCCGCGAGTTCGAGCGGCAAGCGCTGGAGCGGGCCGCCGCCGTTCCCGGCGTGGTGTCGGCCACCCTGGCCAAGGACGTGCCATTCCACGTTTCAGTGGCGCGGACCGTCCTGTTGGAAGGCCAGGAAGACACCACCGCCGGAAAAGGCCGCTTCACCTTGATGAGCGTGGTGTGGCCCGGATACCTTCGCACGGTTGCGATCCCGCTTCTGCGCGGCCGGGACTTGAGTCCTCTCGACACGGCCACCACTCCGCGCGTGGTCATCGTCAATGAAGCTGCCGCCATGGCCTATTGGCCCGGCGAGAACCCTATTGGAAAGCGCATCCGCTACTTCGGCGACAACGCGCCGGCCGAGGTGGTGGGAGTGGCTCGCAACGCCAACTACCAGGCCATTGGCGAGCGGCCCCAGGCGATCGTTTACGGCTCGCTGATCCAGTATTACTTTCCCACCGCCGTCTTGTACGTGCGCACCGAGGGCGACCCCGAGGCCGTCTCGGCCGCCGTCCGCCGCGAAGTGCAATCGCTCGACCGCAACCTGCTGCTGCAATCCGAAAGCGTGGGCGGCATCATTCGCGAATCGCTCTGGGCGCAACGGCTTTCCGCCGGCCTGCTGGGCGTGTTCGGAGCCTTGGCGCTGGTGCTCGCCGCCGTTGGAATCTATGGCGTAGTCTCCTATTCGGTGAACCGGCGCGTGCGGGAAATCGGCGTCCGCATGGCACTGGGCGCGACTCCCGCCGAGGTGCAGAGGCTGATTCTGACGGAGGGCATCCGGCTTGTGGCGATGGGCGTGGTGGCCGGCCTGGTGATCGCGCTGGCCGCCTCGCGCGCGGTAGAAGGCATGTTATTCGCGACCAGCCCGCGCGATGCAGCCACCTTCGTCCTGGTGCCTTCGATTCTGGCGCTGGTGGCAATTCTGGCGTGCTGGCTCCCGGCAATGCGCGCCACGCGCATCGACCCGGCCGTGGCGTTGCGGGACGAGTAGGCGGACGGGCGTCAAAATCGCGGGGACGAGTCTTCCTCGCCCCACTTGCGGCTGGCGTTCGCGACCGGCATCCACGTCGATCCCAATATCGTCATCGTGATGGTAGTAAGATCAAAGAAGCGTTCACGACGGGCCGGTAATCCGAGAGCGCCGTGGCGTAAACGGCAGGGTTTGATTGGCGACAATGGGTAAGCGTTCATTGGACCTGCGTAAAGCTGCACTCTCATCCAAGGATGATGCAACAACAGAGAATCAAGACCACGGACAGGAAGACACCCCGCCAAGTCAGCACGCGGTGAGCAGGCGGCTGCCGGTAAGAGCTGATGGCAAACCCACAGATCAAAAGAGAGATGCATGGGATTGGTGCAAGCTTATTGTGGAGTTCCTGGCCTTCATCGCGCTGGTCTTCTACACCTGCGAAACGCGCAGAACTAACAACCTGACTCAAGAGGCTCTCTCTGTCAGCGGGGACCAATTTAGGCAGGAGCAGCGGCCTTATATATGGCTCACTAATTCCCTGGTATCTCCCGAGTTTATTCGGCAGAGTGGCAACCCTAGGTCCCCAGCCGGCCAAATAGTCTGGGGGTATCACTTCACGAACTACGGAAGAACCCCTGCGCTTGGCATAGAGTTTGAGGAGTTCATGAAACTTGGAGATGGGCCCTTCATCAAGACTTTTATGGAACCGCGCCAAAGCATAGGTGCACCCCTGCCTCCAAACAAAGACGATTTTAGTACGGTTGTTTCTGAACCCGGCATTACACCAACGCGATTCGCGCAATTGCTAAGATCCGAGGGCATCACTATAAAGGTAGTCTTTAGGTACACGGATGCCGCTCATGGGAAATATGAAGCCGGGTTTTGCCTGAATCGTCTGAATGCTGGAGCAATTGGCTATTGCCGCGAAGGAAACTACATAAAATAGAATCCGCGCCAGCCTATCACGCTCCCCAGCATGGAGTCGGACGGCAGGGCACGTCGCGGGTATTATTGCCAAAACGAGATATGCGACGCGAGTTTTGAGGATTACCGTTGGGAACGAAAGGGGACGACCGCCATGCGTATATTGAACCCGCCCCATCCGGGGATTCCATTCCGACAGAGATTATCGAGCCGCGAGGTCTGTCTGTGACGGCCGCTGCTGGGGTCCTTCAGGTTTCCCGGCCCGCCCTGTCCAGCCTGCTCAACGGCAAGGCCGACCTGTCCGGGGATATGGCGCTCCGTATCGAAATAGCCTTTGGCGTCAAGATGGATACGGTCATGCGCATGCAGGCTTCGTACGATACCGCCAGGACCCGGAAGCGCGAGCATAACGATCCGTCTCCGGCCCTCCGAGCCGTCTGTGTCGCAACCGCCGTGAGCCAGACTGCATTTTCGTTTAGGTAGTGACCGATAACTTCTTCAGCGCCACCGAAGCCTTTATTCATGCGGCTCTGAACGCAATGAAGAGGCTCCGGAGGACGACACCCCGGAGAGGCAGCGCTTCCTGGTTTGGGTTTCCTGCGTCGGGGCGAAAGCGGCGATTGGCGGAAGCGGGGGCGGCTCCCGAAGGGAAGAATGTGCCTCGGCCGAACAAGCAAATCGGGCGGGTGTACTATGAATAGGACCCGGGGGCCCAAAATGGAAATTCCGGCTTATCACGAATGAGTCGGAGCTTAACACGGAAGAGGACGCGCACATGAACGCAGCACGAACCTGCTACCGATTCCTGGCCGTGACCGCACTCGCGGTTCTCACCATACAGCCTTCCGCCGGAACCCACTCTCGGCACAACCGTCGCCCAGCGGAGAGTCCGTTGAGCGAGTCGGCTCACGCCAGCCTGGGCCGCGACTACGGAAGCCTCCCGCTGGCGTTCGAGCCGAACGTGGGGCAAACCGATGCTCAGGTTCGTTTTCTAGCGCGGGGCGGTGGGATGACGGCCTTCTTCACCGATACCGAAACCGCGCTGATGCTCAGCCGGAGCCGGCACGCCAACCGGCCTGGCGGGCTGGGCCGGGAAGAGGCTCCGGCGGGCGAAGTCGAGCGGACGGTGGTGCGGATGAAATTGGAGAACGCCACCTGGTCGCGCCGCGCGACCCAGTTGGAGAAACTGCCAGGCGTCAGCAACTACTTCATCGGCAATGACCGCGCCAAGTGGCGCACGGACGTGCCGCACTACGCGCGCGTCCAGTACGAAGGCGTGTACCCAGGCATCGACTTGGTGTGGTACGGCAACCAGCGGCAGTTGGAGTATGACTTCGTGGTGGCGGCGGGAGCAGATCCGAAGGAGATACAGGTGGCCTATGAGGGAGTGGAATCTGTGGGGGTCGAGGCAGACGGGGATCTGGTGCTCCGGACGGCGCTCGGTGACGTGCGGCAGCAGAAGCCACGGGTGTATCAGGAGGTCGGCGGGAAACGGGTGGAGGTGGAGGCGCAGTACGCGATTGTGGCGCGCAACCGGGTGAGCTTCGAACTGGCCAGGTACGACCGGAAGCGGGAGTTGCGTATCGATCCGGTGGTGCTGGTCTACTCCACCTACTTGGGTGGAAGCGGCGATGATGTTGGCTGGGGGATCGCGGTGGACGGAGCGGGCTCGGCCTACGTCACGGGGGGGACCTCGTCGACCAACTTCCCCATCCAGGCGCCGTACCAGGCCACGAACCAGGGTCTGTATGGAGGGAGAAACGTTTTTGTCACGAAACTGACCCCGGCGGGCAACGCGCTGGTCTACTCCACCTACCTGGGTGGAAGCGGCGGGGACTTCGGCTCTGGGATCGCGGTGGACGGGGCAGGCTCAGCTTACGTCACGGGTTTGACCGCTTCGACCAACTTCCCTACCCAGGTGCCGTACCAGGCGACATTCCAGGGGGGGACCCTCGACGCTTTCGTGACGAAACTGACGCCGGCGGGCAACGCCCTGGCCTACTCCACCTACCTGGGTGGCAGCGGCGATGATTATGGCAACGGGATCGCGGTAGACGGAGCGGGCTCGGCCTACGTCACGGGGTTCTCCGCTTCCGCCAACTTCCCTACGCAGTCGCCGTACCAGGCGAAATTAAACGGATTTCCGGCCGTCTTCGTGACGAAACTGACGCCGACGGGCAACGCGCTCGTCTACTCCACCTACCTAGGCGGCGCTGGTACGGCCGGGGGGATCGCGGTGGACGGGGCGGGCTCGGCTTACGTCACCGGGGGGACCGGTTCGCCCGACTTCCCCACCCAGTCGCCGTACCAGAGGACATACCAGGGATCTGGAGACGTTTTCGTGACCAAGCTGATGCCGGCGGGTAACGCGCTGGCCTACTCCACCTACCTGGGTGGCAGCGGGATTGATTATGGCAACGGGATCGCAGTGGACGCGGCGGGCTCCGCGTACGTCACGGGGTTCACCGGCTCGACCAACTTCCCCACCCAGTCGCCCTACCAGGCGACGTCCCAGGGAGGGCTTTACGACGCTTTCGTGACCAAGCTGACGCCGGCGGGCAACGCCTTGGTCTACTCCACCTACCTGGGCGGCGGCGGCGTAGATGATGTGGGACGCGCGATCGCGGTGGACGGAGCCGGCTCAGCCTACGTCACGGGCTGGTCCGGCGCTGTCGTGGCGAAACTGGCACTGGCAGGCAACGCCCTGGCCTACTCCACCTACCTGAGTGGCAGCGGGACACATGTGGGTTACGGGATCGCGGTGGACGGGGCAGGCTCGGTCTACGTTACGGGGCAAACCGAATCCAACTTCCCCACCCAATCGGCGTACCAGGCGACATTCCAAGGGGGGACTCTCGATGCCTTCGTGGCCAAGGTGTCAGGCATCGGGGCGGCTGGCAGCCTCACTTTATCGCCATCCAGCATGATGTTCACTGCAACCGCAGGGCAGGGTGGACCGGCAGCACAGACCTTGAGCGTCGCTTCTACGGGCTCTTTGGGTTTCACGGCGACGGCCACGACCACCTCCGGCGGCAACTGGCTGGCGGTGACCCCGAACAGCGGCGGTACACCGGCAAACCTCAGCGTCTCGGTCAATCCGGCGGGAATGGGGGCGGGAACATATTCCGGAAACGTCGCGATCAACTCGACGGGAGCCCCCAACAGCCCGCAGTCGATCTCGGTCGCGCTGACGGTGACCAGCGCACCAACGATCAGCGACAGCTCCAGTCTACTCAACTTCGTCTACCAGAGCGGAGGCAGCCTGCCACAGGCCCAAGCGGTGACGGTGGCGGCCACTTCGCCGGCGGCATTCACGGCGACGGCATCCGGTGGCAACTGGCTGGCGGTGACCCCAAACAGCGGCACGACACCGGCAAACCTCATCATCTCGGTCAATCCCGCTGCACTGAATCCAGGAATCTACAATGGCACGATCACGGTGACCGGCACGAATGGTGCGCAAGGGACGTCGGTCATCAACGTGACTCTAACGGTGACGGCACCACTGCCCACCATCATGAGCGTGACCAATGCGGCGAGCTACGCTACTGGGTCGGTTTCCCCAGGTGAGCTGGTCACCCTCTTTGGCACGGCCATCGGGCCGGCCACCGCGGCGGGTGCGACCACGGACCCGTCCACCGGCAAACTGGCGACCATGATCGGCGGCGTGCAGATGTTGTTCAATGGCACCCCCGCTCCCATGATTTACGCCAGCAGCACGCAAGTGTCGGCGGTGGTGCCGTATGAGATGGCCTCCGTTGCCAGCCCCTTGGTGTGGATCAAGTATGCAGGACAGACTTCCAACGCATACCAGGTGACCTCGGCGACTACGGCCCCGGGGCTGTTCACGCAGAACTCGTCGGGCAGCGGGCCGGGGGCCATCTTGAACCAGGACAACAGCGTCAACGGGCCGGGAAATGGGGCGGCCAGGGGCAGCATCGTACAGGTGTACCTGACGGGCGAGGGCCAGACCAGACCACCGGGCCTCACGGGCGCGATTACGACCGCGATCCTCCCGCCTCCGCAGGTGACGCCGACGCCGGTACTGTCGGTCGGGGTAACGATGAACGGCCAGCCGGCGCTCTATGTGTATGCTGGGGAGGCGCCGGGTTTGGTGGCGGGAATGATGCAGCTCAACGTGCAGATCCCGGCCAATGTGCCGTCCGGTGACTTGCAGATCCTGGTGTCGATTGGCGGGAACACGAGCCAGAACGGCGTGACGGTCTCGGTGCAGTAAGCGATGCTCATGCGGCAACTGATGCGTGCGCTGGCCAGATAGCCTTTTTGCCATCCTGTGAGGAACGAAAGGAAACCACCGCCATGCGTATGTTGAACCCGCCCCATCCGGGGGATTTCATCTGGACCGAGATTATCGAGCCGCGAGGTCTGTCCGTGACGGCCGCGGCTAGGGTGCTCCAGGTTTCCCGTCCCGCCCTGTCCAGCCTGCTTAATGGCAAGGCCGACCTGTCCGGGGACATGGCGCTGCGTATCGAAAAAGCCTTTGGCGTCAAGATGGATACCCTCATGCGCATGCAGTCTTCCTACGATATCGCCAGGACCAGGAAGCGCGAGAGTACAATCCGGGTCCGGCCTTTCGAACCCTCCATCGCGCAACGGCAGTAAGGCCGGAGACCGATTTCCGATGCATAGGGGCCGGCATGGCGCTTTCATGGTCTAATGTGGATTATCATGGCCGCAGGCGTGTTAGCGCCATTTGGAGGAAATTATGGCAGATGAAAAGAAGCCCAAAGAGCGCAAAAAGCGCGTCGAACCGGAAACTAAAGACGGCACTTTGGCCACCGCAGCAAAGGTCATAGGCAACGCTGCAGGCAAGATCGCATCGCTGGCGGGAGTCGCCGAACCTGCGCCAACGCCACCACAGACGAAGTCCACGAAAGTACCGAAACTCCAGAAGAAGGACAAGTCCCGCTTGCCGCGCCGGCAGAAGAAAGCACACCAAAAGGTCACAGCCAGCCAAAGCAAGGGCTGAGTTGGGCGGTCGTCGAAATTGCCGGGGACGAGTCTTCCCTGCCCCGTGGAAAGGCACCGGTGGCAAGACCGCCGGCGCTGCTGGGGTTACTATCAGATTTGGTCCTCGTTCAGAACGTCTCCAAGCTGTACCGCTTGTACCGCCGGCCGGCGGACCGGTTGCGCGAACTGTTGCCGCGTGCCCGGCCGCGGCATACGGATTTCTGGGCGCTGCGCGATATCGGCTTCGAGGTCGATAAGGGTGAGACGCTCGGCCTCGTGGGGCCCAATGGGTGCGGCAAGAGCACCCTGCTGCAAATTGTCTGCGGCATCCTGCAACCCACCTCGGGGCGCGTGGTGACGCGGGGGCGCATCGCGGCCCTGCTCGAGTTGGGGGCCGGGTTTAACCCGGAATTCACCGGGCGGGAAAACGTCTACCTCAACGGCGAGATCATGGGGCTGAGCCGCGCCGAAATCGACAAGGCCATGCCCTCCATCGAGGCCTTCGCCGAAATCGGCGAGTTTATCGCGCGGCCGGTGAAAGAGTATTCCAGCGGCATGTACGTGCGGCTGGCCTTTTCCACCGCCATCCACGTCGATCCCGAAATCCTCATCGTGGATGAAGCCCTAGCCGTCGGCGATGCCGTGTTCGCCAACCGCTGCGTGCGCAAATTCCAGGAGCTGCGCGAACGCAAGATCACCGTGCTCTTCGTCTCCCACGACCTGGGCCTGGTCAAGCAACTCTCCGACCGGGCAATCCTACTGCTCAACGGGCGCATCGCGGCCCAGGGCGCGCCCAGCGACGTCATCAACCGCTACATCGGGCTGGTGCTGGCGAGAGAGGAGTCGAAGAACAAGAAAGACGACCGCATCCATGCCAGCTTCCGCCATGGCGATGGCAGCAGCGAAATCCTCAGCGTCGAGATCCTGAACGCGCGCGGCGAGGCGGCCACCGCGGTTACGGGCGGCGAGCCCATCACCGTCCGGGTACGCTCGCGCTTCCACCAGGCGAAATCCGACCCCATGGTGGGAATTCTGATCCGCACGCGCATCGGCATGGACGTCTACGGCACCAACACCAGCCTGGAACGCGTGCGCCTGGGCGATTTCCAGCCGGGCGACGAACTGGAAGTCGATTTCGCAGTCGAGTGCTGGCTCACGCCGCAGCAGTACACGCTCACCGTGGCCACGCAGAATGCCGACGGCACCAGCCACGACTGGCTGGACGACGCCGTGGCCTTCGACGTGGTGGACACGCGCGCGGCCGCGGGGGTTACCAACTTGAGGGCGCAAGTGCGATGGCGCGTCTCACGGTAAAGGTGCATCCGCGCGCGCGGCGCTCCGCCGTGACGGGGCGGCTGGGCGAAGCCTGGAAGCTGGATTTGACCGCTCCGCCCGTCGAGGGCAAGGCCAACGATGAGTGCGTGCGGTACCTCGCGGAGCTGGTGGGCGTGCCCCGCGCGCGAGTGCGCATTGTGATGGGCTTGACAAGCCGTACCAAGGTTGTCGAGATTGAGGGAGTCACCGAGGAGGAATTCGGCAAGGCGGCCGGTACAAAGCTATGAATCTCGAAAACATTCAGCGGGAAATTCGCAACCAGAAACTCGACGGGTGGCTGTTCTTCGACCACCACCGGCGCGATCCGCTGGCTTACAGCGTGCTCGGCATCGCACCCACGGCCACGCCCACGCGCCGCTGGTATTACCTGATCCCGGCCGAGGGCGAGCCGCGGGGTCTGGTACACCGCATCGAGCGCGGCGTGCTCGGCGCGCTGCCCGGAAAGAGAATCGCGTACTCCCGATGGACCGAGCAGGTGGAGGGGCTGCGCACCCTCACGGCCGGGCTGCGGCGCGTGGCCATGCAGTATTCGCCGCTCTGCGCCATCCCGTATGTGGCCATGGTGGACGCCGGCACGGTCGAACTGGTGCGCAGCCTGGGCGTGGAAGTGGCCAGCTCGGCGGAGCTGATTCAGGCGTTCGAAGCGCGCTGGACGCCCGAGGCCCTCGAGTCGCACCTCGAAGCCGGCCGGCGCGTCGACCGGGTGCGCGCCGAGGCCTTCGCCTTGATCCACGAGCGCACCCGCAACGGCGCCCCGCTCCACGAGCTGGAGGTCAAGCGCTTCGTGCGCGAGGGGTTCGCCAAGGCCGGGCTGGTCACCGACCACGGCCCCATCGTGGGCGTGAACGCCAACGCGTCCAACCCGCACTACGAGCCCACCGAAGAGGCCACCTCACCCATACGCTCCGGCGATTGGGTGCTGCTGGATATGTGGGCCAAGCTCGCGAGCCCCGGCGCGACTTACTATGACATCACCTGGACCGCCTTCTGCGGCGATCGCCCGTCGGACGAGATGCGCAAGGTGTTCGCTATCGTGACTGCCGCGCGCGATGCCGGTATCGAGCGCGTCCGGAGCGCCATCGCCGCCGGTTACCCGCTGTGCGGCTGGGAGGTGGACGACGCCGTGCGCGGCGTGATCGAGAGCGGCGGCTACGGGTCGTACTTCCCGCACCGCACGGGCCATTCCATCGGCCAGGAAGTGCACGGAAACGGCGCCAACATGGACAATCTGGAAACCCATGACGAGCGCCGCGTCACGCCGTGGACGTGCTTCTCCATCGAGCCGGGCATTTATCTGGAGAAATTCGGCGTCCGCTCCGAGATCGACATGTTCGTGGGCGAGCGCGAGGCGCGGGTGACGGGCGAGATCCAGCGCGAGATGGCGCTCCTCTGATGCCCGCGCAAGCGCTGGCCGCGGTGGCCACACTGCTCGCCTGCGTCCCGCACGGCAACCGCATCGAACTGCAATTGGACCGCGGCGGCGCCGAGTTGGTGTGGGTGACGCCCAGCACGTTCCGCTTCCGCCGCACGTTGGACGGTTTCTTGCCCGAGCTGAAGGCGGAGGATCGGGAGCCGGTGCGAATGGTGATCGACGACACCCCCGGCGCGGTGCGCCTCCGGTCGCAATTCCTCGATATCGCCATCCAGAAGCACGGGTTGCTGCTGCGCGTGCGCCGTGCGGATGGTGCGCCGTTGATGAGCGACCTGTCCGAGCCGGCGCCGGCCCCGGGCGGCGTCACCTGGGACCGCCAGGCGCTGCCCGGCGTCGAGTTCTATGGCCTGGGTCCCAGCACCGACTCCGGTCTTGGTCTGCGCGGCAAGCTGGTGCGCGCCGAGGTCCCGCTGCTGATCTCGACGGCGGAGTATGGCGAGTATCACCCCGGCTTCGGCTCATACCGTTTCGATTTCACCGCGGCGGACCGATACCGGATTACGGCGCCGGGCATCGACTACTTCTTCTACTACGGCCCCACGCCGAAGGAGATTCTCGAGGAGCACAATGCCGTGCGCCCGGCGGCGGAGGCGTGGCCTGCCTCTTCCGAGCGCTTCGGCTCGTGGAACACGTTGCGGGTCTCCCTGCTGCGGATGGTGCATGCCGCCATGTCGGCGGTGCTCGCGCCCGAATTCGACCTCGCGCCCTATGCCAACGCGCCGCCGGAATTAGTCGAGCGCGCGCGCCAACTGGGCTCCTTGGTTCCCAAGGTGACACCCGGCGCGGTGGGCCTCAGCGACTTCCGCAAACAGTTGCAGAGCTTTTTCGACGTCTACGCATTGGAGATCCGCGACCACGGCCATCCCACCTGGCACCCGCTGCCCTTCCAGTTCCCGGACGATGCGGAAGGCGCGCGGCACGCCGATGAGTTCATGCTGGGCGACGAGATGCTGGTGGCGCCGATTTGCGAACCCGGCGGCAAGCGCTCGGTTTATCTGCCGCGCGGCATCTGGACGAGCCTGGAAACCAACGAAGTCTTCCAGGGAAAGCGCACCATTGCGGTGGAAACCACATCGCTGCCGGTCTTCGCGCGCAACGGCTCGATTGTGCCGCTCAATTCCGCCGTGGGCATCGACCTGCACTATTTCCCCAAGCTCGGCGCGGAGTTCTTCCTGCTGGAAAGCGACATCGGCGATTATTCGCAAGTGCACGCCGCGCCCGCCGCCGACATCATGCGGCTTGAGATTGAAGCCAAGAAGGATCGCGATTACCAGTGGGTGGTGCACCACGTCGAGAAGCCCGCGGAGATAGGGTTCCAGAATGTCAAGTACCGCGAGGCGGGTTCACCCGGCGCGATGGCCGGCGGCACATGGTTCTACGATGTGCCGCGCAAGAACCTGCATGTACGGGCACGCGTGAAGGCCGGCCAGGATTGCATCATCAACCTGGTGTGGCAGACGACCAATGTAGCGCCGGGCCCAGAGGGCACCCCCTATGCCGCCGGTAGGGTTAGCCCGCCCTGAAGAACGCCGGCGACAAGATCGGCGGCGACACGATGCCGCGGCGCGGCGTTACCAGACCAACCGCGCCCCCAACTGTATTGTCCGGAACCGGTTTGCCGTCGCCGTAATAGTTCCGAAAGCACTGTTGCTCGCGGTGGTGCTGGGCGCCGCGAATACCGGGTGGTTGAGAACGTTATACGCTTCCATGCGAATCTGCACGGACGCCTTCTCCGTGAATGCGAAGCGCTTGGAAAGCGACGGGTCCCACTGGTTGATACCGTCGGCGCGCAGGTTGGAGAAGGTGGTCGAAAAGGTGCGGATGTGATAGTTGAAGGCATCGGCCGACTTGATGTCGAACAGTGCCGTGTTGAAGGCCGTGCCGTTGACCTGGCGGTTGTCGAGGTTCATGGAGCCGCCACCGAGATAGACGTAGTCGCCGGGGCTCGACGAACTGCCGTTAACCCACAGGAGTGGCCCGCCCACCTGGAAGGTGTAGACGTTGTTCAGCAGCCAGCCGCCGATGAGCGAGTTGCCCAGCCGCGAGTGGAGGTCCAGGACCTTGCCGCGGCCGATGGGTAGTTCGTAGGTGATGGCGGTGACGTAGCGCTGCGGGTGATCGATCGACGCAACGCGCTTTTCCGGGACCGGATCGGAATCGTTGAGCCAGGTCACTTGTTCCATCAGCCGCGAATAAATGTAATTGAATACGAACGTGAGTCCATGGGAAGCGCGTTTTTGCAGGCGGATGTTGACGCTCTGGAAATAGGAGCGGCCGTCGTTGAGGTTCTGCTCGAGCACGCCGCCCCCGCCGCTCCAGCCGGTGGAGCTGTCGCCCACGGGGAATTCGGGATATCGCGCGAGGAGTTGAACCGGGGTTGTGGTCGCCGTGTTTTGGCTGGTTTGCAGGCCGGAGAACGGGTTGGCGACCGAGCTGGTGAGGTACGTCTGGCCGGCATCGCGCGTGGGGAGCGTGCTCAGATACTGACGCGGGATGCCGTTGAGCTGCGTGTAGTTAATCGGAAGATGCACGGAGTGGTTGCCGATGTAGACCACTTCGAGCATCATGTCCTTGGTCAGGCTTTGCTGGAAGCCGAAGTTCCAACGCAGCGAGTACGGGCTCTTCACTACCGGATTGAGGAAGGTGACGGCTTGGCCGGCGAAGGTCAGCAGGCCCAGCGAATTGCCCGTGGGCTGGAGGAGGCCGGTGGGGAAGGGATTGCTCAGCGTGGTCAGCGGCGTGAGGTAGTTGTTGCTGGTGGCAGTGAGCGACGTGGACTGGCTGAAGCCCTCCTGGTTGGTATCGGGGTTGGTGGAGAACTTGTCGTCGACACCCATGGCTGTGATGGTGACGGGCGCTACGAACATTCCGAAACCGCCGCGGATGACGGTCTTGCCGTGGAGGAAGTCGGGCGTCCAGGCCACCCCGGCGCGCGGGCTCACCAGGTGAGAGTTGTTCTGGTAGACCGCGGTCTGGCCGGAGGCCGGGAAGGTCAAGCCGCCGAGCACATTGAAAGCGCTGGCGGGAAGCTGTGCGATGGGAGACTTGGCATAAGCCGCCTGGGCGGCGGCGGCCAGCGGATTGGCGGTAGTGGTATTGAAGCCGTCCACTGTACGGCCGTATTTTTCGTTGTAAGGGCCATCGTGGTCGTAACGCAGGCCGATATTGACGGTGAGGTTGCTCTTCACTCTCCAATCGTCCTGCACGAACCCCGCGGCGTAGTACGAATACCAGGAGGCGGTGGTGTTGACGTCATAGCTGCCGCTCGAAGGCAGTCCGAACAGGAAGGCGGCGAAGTCCTGCCCAACAGCGACCGTTGAGGACGCGCTGCTGGAGGCCCGCACCCAATTGTTGTTGAAGGTGAAGGTTCCGGTGGAAGCGCCGGAGGTGAGGGTATTCAAACGGTACTGCCGGAAATCGCCGCCGGCCTTGAGGGTGTGGTTGCCCCTGGTTGTCATCCAGGTGGGGAAGACCTGGAACGACTGGGAGGGCAGTTTGTTGGCGCCGGTGGCACCGAGCGCCTGCAGGCTGGTGGCGCTGTTGAATGAAATTATGGGCATTTGCAGGTAGGTCGAGTTACCACCCAGATAGGACGGGAAGCCCAGGGAGGTGGGGTTGAAGCCGACGCTGGGGATGTTGTGGCCTTCGTTCATGCGCGTGAAGTTGAGGCGAATATCGACTACGTCGGTGGGGTTCAGGGTGAAGACTTCGTCGGCGGCCAGGCCCAGGTTGCCCCGATACAGCAGCGACCCTTCGGCGACGTTGTTGAAATAGTTGTTCTTGCTCTGAGAGTAATCGGTATGGCGCACATCCGCGAAGAAACGGCTGCGAGCGCTCATGTTGTAATCGATGCGGCCCATTTCGTTGCTGTAGATATCGTTGGTGTTGGGCGAGCTCACGAAGTTATTAATGGTGGCCGACGGAATGGTGGGTTCCGGGAAGAAAGCGAGATAGGCCTTGGCGATGGCGTTCAGCTCGTTGGCGGGGATCTGATTACCCGGCAGCGCGGTCCGGTTGACGGTGGAACCGCTCAGGGTGGCGCTGAAGGGGTCGTACAGCGTGGTCAGACCGCTGAAGTTTCCGGCCCGCATGGCGTCGGTGGGAACGGTGCCGATAAAGGCGTTCGGCTGGCCGTCCTTCATGCTTTCCCAAGCAAAGAACCAGAACAGCTTGTTGCGCGTGTCGATAACTTTGGGCAGATAGATGGGACCGCCGGCGGTGACGCCGTATTGGTTCAGATGCGTGACCGGCCGGGGCGAGCCGGCCTTGTTGAGGAAGAAGTCGTTGGCGGTCAGTGTATTCGGCTGGTTGAATTCCCAGGCGGAACCGTGGAGGGAGTTGGTGCCGGTCTTGGTGATATGGTCCAAAGTTCCGCCGGCGGAGTGGCCGAAAGCGGCGTCGGTATCGGAAACTTTGACGTGCACTTCCTGCACGGCGTCCTGGGGCGGGCTGTAAGCCAGGCGGCCGTCCCAAGTGGCGTCGGGAGCGCCGTTGAGGAGCAGTTCGCTGGTTTGCTGGTAAGCGCCGCCGATCATCCAGCCGGCCGCGCCGCCGCTATCGAACGGATGGACGAGCGTAGGCTGGGCATACCCGATGACACCCAACGACAGGCCGGCGGCCATCATCGGCGTGCGGCCGTTGATGGGCAATTCCTCGACTTCCTTGGTGGTGACGGCCTGCCCCAGGGAAGCGTCTTGGGTATCGAGAAGGGGCGCGTCGGCGGTCACTTCAACCGAGTTGGTGACGTCGCCCACATCCAGTCTGAAATCGATCGCCGAATGGTCGCCGGCGCCGACGTTCACTCCCTTACGGAGGGCTGCTTTGAAGCCCGGCGACTGCACGGCGATATCGTATTCGCCGGGCAGAAGGTACGGGGCCGTGTATTGGCCGGAGTTGTCGGACACGGTGGGGATCTTGGTACCGGTCTGGGTTTCGGTGACCGTCACCTTCGCCCCCGGAACAGCGGCGCCGGTGGCATCGGTGATCATACCGCTGATGGTGCCGCGGAATTCCTGAGCGAAGAGTGCGGCGGAAAACAACAATGCGAGAATGGTGACGAACCTGTTCATAGACAATTCCTCAAACCCTTGTTGAAGCGTTCGCTAAATCGTACAATGAGTTCGTCAAATAGCGATAGGGCCTTGGGGATAACTTGGTGTGCCGCAGTGGTGAGTAACGCGGTAGGTAACGGTGTTAACATTACCATTCGATGGGCGTTGCAGCAGAGGACATTCGCGCGCAGGTCGGCCGGCTGATCCAGAGCAAGACCTTCGAAACCTCAGAGGTTCACCGGCGTCTGCTTCAATACCTCGCCGAGAAGTCCATTTCCGGAGAGGCTGATCGGCTGAAGGAGTACACCATCGGTCTGGAAGCCTTCGGAAAGCCTCCCACTTATGATCCGAAGCACGATTCCATTGTCCGGCTCCAGGCCGGCCGGCTGCGTCAGAAACTGGTAGCGTACTACCAAACCGAAGCGGCCGGGGACGCGATCCGGGTTAGTATGCCGAAAGGCGCTTTTAAGCTCAACTTCGAACCGGTCGAGGTTCCGGATCACGCCCACGGGGTACCGTGGAATCCGCGGCGGATGATTGTGCTTTTGAGTGCCGCGCTGGCTGTGGCCACCGTCTGGGCCGTGGCCTCCACCATCGGACTGGTCCGCCTGCATCGTGAAACGGAGGTGATGGTTGAACGTTGGACTCCCGAACTGGAAAGTCTTTGGGGGCCTTTCTTGCAGAGCAACCGGCCTTTGATGGTGTGCCTGGGCACTCCTATGTTTGTCCGGTTCCCGGACTTTGGCTTCTTCCGCGACCCCAAGGTCAATGACTGGCAGGAGATCGAGAAATCGGAGCGCTTCACCGCGGTCCGGAAGATGCTGGGAGGTCAAGGGATCTTTGCGTCTTACACGTATACCGGTGCCGGCGAGGCCAGCGCGGCGTTCTTGCTGTCGGGACTACTCTCCACCCGCAAGCGCGATGTGCTGCTGACGCGCAGCAGTATCCTCTCCTGGCAGCAGATTGTGGATGACGACGTCGTCTTTATAGGGCCGCCGAAATTCAATCTTCAGTTGCAGGCCGCCGCGCTGGCCCAGGACATCGTGGTCGAGCCGGAAGGGATTCGGAACCACAAGCCACAGCCGGGAGAACCCGTGTTTCTCCAGGATCGCCTCGCTCCCGAAAAGCCATCCGAAGGCGAGACGCACGCGCTGATCAGCCGGACACCGGGTCTCTCCGGGGTCGGCGAATTGCTCGTCATCGCCGGGAATGCCTCGCCGGACACTCTGGCCGCCGCCGAATGGCTCACCCAACCCCTGCGGGCGAGAGAGCTGGTACGGCGCTTGCGCACTCCATCCGGCGAAATTCCCCGGTATTTCCAGGCGGTGCTGAAGGTGGTCTTCAAGCAAGGCATCCCGGTTCAGAGTTCCTACGTGTTCCACCACGTTCTGAGCGGGCCGCCACCCAGGGTCAGCGCCAAGCGGTAGTTGGCGCGGCCCTCAGCGCTCCAGGGCCGCTACTCCCGGCAGCTTGATCCCCGCCAGGAATTCCAATGACGCTCCGCCGCCGGTGGAAACGTGCGAAATCTTGTCCGACACGCCCGCGGCCTTGATCGCCTTTTCCGAATCGCCGCCGCCCACCACCGAGGTCGCGCCGGAACCGGCCACGGCCTTCGCCAGCGCCACCGTGCCCTTATCGAATGGCGGCTTCTCGAAGATCCCCATGGGGCCGTTCCAGATCACCGTCTTGGCGCCGGCGATTACCTGCGCGAAGTTCGCTATCGTCTTGGGCCCGATATCCACCGCGATCTTGCCTTCCGGAATGGTATCCACCACTTCGTTAGCCGCGCCCGCCGCGATCTCCGACACCACCACGTGGTCCACCGGCAGCATCAGTTTGCCGCCCAGATCGGCCAGCAGCTTCCTGGCCAGTTCGACTTTGTCTTCTTCCACCAGCGACTTGCCCGTAGGCAGCCCTTGCGCCTTGAGGAACGTGTAAGCCATGGCGCCGCCGATGAGCAGCTTGTCCACGATCTTACCCAGGTTTTCGATGACTTCGATCTTGTCCGACACTTTGGCGCCGCCCAGAATCGCCACGCAGGGCCGGGCCGGGTTGGTGGTGGCCATTCCGAGGTACTTCAACTCTTTGTCCATCAGCAGGCCGGCCGCCGCCTGGGGGACGAACCGGATCATGCCCTCGGTGGAAGCGTGCGCGCGGTGCGCGGAGCCGAACGCGTCGTTCACGTAGACGTCGCACAGCGCGGCCAGCTTCCGGGCGAACTCCGGATCGTTCTTCTCTTCCTCGGGGTGGAACCGGAGGTTTTCGAGCAGCAGCACTTCGCCCGGCGCCGGTTTCAGCGCTTCCACTTCGGGTCCCACGCAATCGGGAGCCATTTTGACGGGCTTGCCGAGCAATTCCGCCAGCCGCGCGGCACAAGGTTTCAGGCTCATGTCCGCATTGGGCTTGCCCTTGGGGCGCCCCAGGTGCGAAGCCAGAATGACGCCGGCGCCGTGCTCCAACGCGTACTGAATGGTGGCGAGCGACGCCTTGATGCGCTTGTCGCTGGTGATTTCCATGTCGCCCTTTTCGTTCTTCTGCAGCGGGACATTGAAATCCACCCGGATGAAAACTCGTTTCCCTTTTAAATCGAGATCGCGAATCGATAGATGAGACATATCAGGCCCTCAAGTATTGGTTTGATCCCTGAGATTAACACGCTGCAAGCGTGGGCCGTCGGGAACCGGCCAAGGAGTCGTCACTGAGTACACAATTCCGCATCTTGTGGTGGGGCAGGCGGTGCCGCCCAATGCCACTTAAATAACTCATCGGGACTCCTTGCGAGCTGGAAACGTATGACGACGATGCCAGGCGGCTCGGGGGAACGATCT
>Ga0224534_1000751_pt1 | contig 19373 bp, 18 predicted proteins | sample 714E12024metaG_FD_172012 | JGI IMG/M metagenome (GOLD analysis project Ga0224534, IMG submission 172012) | Peat soil microbial communities from Stordalen Mire, Sweden - 717 E1 20-24 | ecosystem: Environmental > Terrestrial > Soil > Wetlands > Peat | place: Sweden: Norrbotten County, Stordalen... | reverse complement strand
TCAGGCTGTCCAAAAGTCCAAGCTGGGGATTGGTCGTCGTTTGCATATCTGTCGGACGCTCTATTCAAAAACTAAGTTTCAAGACTTTTGCAGAGATTCCAAAATGTGAAGTTGTCTAACGACCAAGAACCAAGTCACGTCGCTTCATTTCATTAAGGCGAACTGGAATGTTGTCCGCGCTGATAGTCGCCAACGTCACGTTCACGCTCTTCAGCGGCCTCCTTTTTGGTGCCAAAATAAACCCCGGCGAAGCCGGTGCCGTTGGTCAAATACATCGTCAGATGGGGCCACCCCGGAACAAGGTGCGAAGTGGACAATTCAAATTTTCCCTGGCCGTTGGAAATCTCCATCAACTGTCCCGGGTCGGTGGGGAACATCACATCCTGCGGCGTGGTAATATAAAGAGCAAGTTGCGCGCTGTCGGCGCTGACAAGATTGTAAAGGCCTTTGACCACCATTTGTTTTTGGGTTCGCGAAACCGAAATGATTTTAATCGAGTCGCTTTTGGGAAATGAGGACTCGCCAATGTAGTCGGATTTGACCGGCCAGTAATAACAAGCAGCCAGGAAGACGGCTGCCAGGCATAAGACCGTAATTGTTGCGATGGTGTATTTTTTCATATTTGTATTCTTTGTTGAATTTACCGCGCGCCAGATGCGGCGGATGATGAGAAAGTCAACAACCGCACATGCTACGGCGATTATGATGGCATCAATGGAAATGGTAAGGTCGTGATAGTCGTAGCCGAGAGACGCAGCACCGGATATCTGCCACACAAAGCAGCCTAAGCGGGTGATGACCAGATCAACTGCCAGCAGCGGGAACAGCAGCCCGTCGAACACCGCCAGCCACATTCCATAAAGTTTTCCGGCCGAGCGGCGGATTTGGGAGACGGCCAACCAGCCCAGAATTGTCGTGCCAAACGGCGCTGCGAAACCCAACGGCAGCAAAGTGACCATCAGAAGAAGTTGTCCCCATAAAGGCCCGCGATATTCACTTTGAACATTAAAAACAAAAGTGATGAAGAACAATGGCGTCCAGCACGCGCCCACAATTGCGGCACGTGAAAAATGCGCTTTTGCGGATGCTGTATTCGCCGGAAGCGGCCTGTCTGGAGTCGCGTCAGTCGGAAATGCGCCCGCCGCCAGCTTAGATTTACGCCGCCTGGCCATTTCAACCATATACGCGAAGCCAATCAGTCCAAAGAAACCGAAGAGGCTGGAGAGGCCAAGGCACCAATGCCGTTCAGGAAACGCATAAACTAGAAAGCTGAGAAAGCCGAGAAAACCAAGCCCGGAGAGGTTGACCAGCTTGATTGCCAGTGTAGATGTGAAGGTGATGTCGAACAGGATTTCGACAAGCCGGACTATTGGTGATTTGTTCGTCTGCTTGTTGGTTGCTGCATCGCGAACAACCCCCGGTTCGGAAAGAGGAGCAGCTTCAGCTGTTTTGGCTGGAACAGTTTCCATCGGCGAAGGTTCACCGGTGAGAAACGGTTTCCAATGCAGAAATACCGGTTCGGCCAGCGCGAGCAGAATGGCAGGCGCGTTGCGGCTCTGAATCTTCAGTCCACGTTTCCACAGCAGGCGTTTGCCATTGAACCAGCGGATTTCCGTCACCGATTCGATGTCTTTTAGAAAAACTGTCACTGGTTGGCCGCTTATGGGGATTAATTCCAGCCGGTCCCTGGCGAGCGCGGCCAGAGCCGGCGACTGCTGCGAGCGGGTGGCAAAAAGTCCTTCGGCCATTTCCAGCGCATCGGAGGGCGCGCTGCCGCGTAAACGATCCAGCTTTCGAAGAACCGTCAGATAAATGGCGCCATTCAGCGCGGGGATGAGTTCGAGAAACAAGAAGAACAATGCCTTCAGGTGCAGCACAGGGAGGAGACAAACCATCAGAATCATCGGCAGCAGGCACAAGACGGCGGTGGTGCCGGATACGAATGCCGCATCCCATGGCCAGCGGTCACGCAAGCTTGCGGGACGATGATAGCGAGGCGAGACGTGCGCGGAATCGCCCACCCTAGAAATCGTCTCCACGTGCGTCCGCATATCCGCCACCGTTTGCCAGCGCAGTTCGGGAGTTTTTTCCAACGCGCGCAGCACGACTTCATCAAGGCGCACATCAATGACGACTTTTTTGGACGGCGGCTCGAATTTTCCAGTCGGCAACTCGCCAGTGAGCATCTGGTAGAACACAACGCCCAGTGAATAAATGTCCGCGCGATGATCCACTTCCAGCGGATGCACGACTTGTTCCGGTGCCATGTATTGCGGTGTGCCTAGAACGCTGCCAGCTTCGGTCAGTTCGCCGGATTGCGAACCCGGAATTGTTTCAGTCTTTTCGCCCGAATCCTGCGCGACAATTTTCGCCACACCGAAGTCGGCGATTTTGACCTGCCCTTCCTTGCTCAACAAGATGTTCTCCGGCTTGATGTCGCGATGGACGATGCCACGTTCGTGTGCGAACTGGAGCGCGTCGCAAATCTGCGGCACAATGGCCAGCGCTTCCTTCGGCGCGATGCGGCTGGCGTTGAGCAATTGCCGCAGATTGATGCCGTCCACGAATTCCATCAGGAAATAAAAAAGCCCGTCGGTCTGGCCGAATTCGTAAAGCGTGACGATGTGCGGATGATTGAGTTTGGCAAGGGCCCGGGCTTCGCGGGTGAAACGTTCGGCGAAGCCCGGACCGCTGGCGACCTGTGGCGGCAGAATTTTCAACGCGACAATCCGGTCGAGTTGTTTCTGCCGGGCTTTATAGACCGCACCCATGCCTCCCTGTCCGATGAATTCCAGAATCTCCAGTTGCGGAAAATGTTGGGCCAGTTCTTCGACGGTTGGCGGAATGAAGCGCGGCTTTTTTTCATGTTCCGACCCGGCTTCCGTGCCCGTCGGAAACGCGCCTTTCATCAGGCACTCGGGGCAGAGCCCCTTGGGCGCATTGGGTTCCAGCGGCTTGCCGCAGCTTGGACAAATAGGCTTCGTATCCATGTGCTGATACTACCGGAACGGACGTGAAAGGTTACAGGCTGGGAAATCCGACGGCGACTACTTTTCCGTCAATGCGCTGAACAGATGACGCATTTCCTCTTCGATGTCCTGTGGCCGGTCGAGCGTCTCGGCGATCTCGGCGCGGATGAGTTCGCGATAACGCTTCCGCAAGCGATGCACGGCGACTTTGATTGCGCCTTCGTTCATGTCCAGCTTCACCGCCAATTCCTCGTAAGGCTGCGATTCGCGCGTGCCCATGAGCGTTTGCTTGAGCGCGGTAAATAATTCACTTTTGCCTTCGCGCCGATATTCATCTTCCAGCCGGTTCAACACTTCATTCAACAATGTCAGCGCCCACTGTTTCTCGAAAACCTTGTCGGGTGTGGAATTGTCGGCCGGCTCCAAATCAAATCGTTCTTCCGCCGCCGCCAAATCCATTGAAAATGTCTGGCAGTCGCCGCCGCGTTTCTGCGCTCTCTCTTTTTTCCATTCGTTGACAAGAAAATTGTTCATCGTCGTCAGGATGAATGAGCGAAAACGACCAAGTTGGGGATTGACGTTGGTCAGCGATTGCCGTTCAAGCAATCGCGCGAAGAATTCCTGTGTCAAATCCTGCGAATCGTGCGTCGAATAGCCGCGCCGTCGCACATAAGCGTAAAGCGGATACCAGTAAGTCTGGCAAAGTTTCGCCAGTGCATCGCGCGCGTGGGTCGTGTCCGCGCGTCCGGCTTTCAGCACCACCGACCATTGCGTGGTGACAAAAGCGGGTTGTCGCACAACTTTTCCAGCCGAAGACAACGATGTTGAAGAGTATTTTTTATCAACTTCAGTTGTGTTCACTTGACTCAAGTCTAGTGCTCGTTCAGCGAACTGCAAGCCTTTGACATTCCGCCAACGCCTCGCACATGGGTTCAGATGCGGTCTGCGGCGGTGTTTTATTCGCAGAGAAGCCGATCATCTGCGATACAAATTAACGGGTGGTGTGAACATTTGCTGGTCCGGCATTCCGTTATAAAGAAGGCGGCAGCCGTAAGGTTTGGTTTCCGGGACAGCCACTGGTTTGCCGGCAAGCAATGCGCGCACCGCCTCGCGGACGTAGTTGCGTGCCGTGCGCGGGTCGGCGGTGAGCATCTCGTTTCCAGGATATAATTGGGGAAGGTTATCCATCGCTCCCTGATAAGCGAGCACGCCATTCGTATCAATGACGAACGCCTGCGGCGCGGTTCTCATGGCATACGCCCTTGCAATTTGGAATCCCGCATCAATAATCCAGTCGGTAATGGCCATCTTCTCCTCTGCCCATTCTTTCTTGGCAACTGCGGGTGTCTCTTGCGCCATGGGGGGAGCGCAATTGATGAGCAGCCAGACGACTCCATTGGTGGTCAACTCCTTTTGCAGTTCCTGCATCGCCCCGGTCTTGTAATGGTTTTCGCAGAATGGGCATGCGCCGTAATACGACTCCAGCACCACTATTTTGCGTTTGTAGTCGCTAAGACTGACCATTTTGCCGTAGATGTCTCTGGCCGTGAAACCGGGCGCCATTCGGCCAATCTGTGGATTGCCGAAGAAAGCCTGTGCCGCAACCTGTTCTCTGTAACGCTGGTTCGCGGCGTCCAGATTTTTTTGCCGCGTTTCGAGTTGCGCGGCGGTGATGTGGAGCGCGACCAGAACATTCGTGTTCAAATCGGTGGCGTGAAACGATTGATAGCTGCTCTCGTTTCTGAAAAAGATTTTGTTGCCAGAAAAGCACCGAAATTCCGCGTTCGTCATCAGGACAGAATCCGTCGGCGAAAGTAGTTGCGGGAAAATGATGCTGTTCGTCTGCGGGGATGGCTGGCCTGTCTGCGGGTCGGCCAATGCAACGGTGGCCAATCCGAGAATTGACAATAGCGTGATGGCTCGTTTCATGGGCTGGGTTAGCATAATGCTGTTGGTTGTTAATTGCGAGGTTGAGTTGGAGCCATAACGCCGATGACACCGCCAACGCCGGTGCCGTTCACCGGGGACAGAAGATGCGGCATGTATTGTTCGAAGACTTTGATTTGATCCGAAGTCAGGAAGGCAGTCGCCTGTTGCAGCACGTGTGGAAATTGTTGCGCTTCGACATCCGGATCGTTATTGGCACCAATCCGAGCCTGATACACCAGATTCACCAGTTGTTCATCTTCATCCAGAGTGAGCGGCGGGACGCCAGCCGCATCCAGTCCATCCCGGTATCCATTCATCACCACCGCGCGTTCCTTTTGTTGATTGGTATAGGTTTGGTAGTGGCTATAATTATCGTCGTTCCCGAGTAATTGTTTGATTTGCGAATCTGCGGCTTGATCAATCGGTTGCAGGAGCACCTGAAGCTGCTGCTGATATTCCTCCATCGCGGAAGCGAATTGAGCGTCGGTGAGACCAATCAGCGCGGTGTGATCAAGCGGATTTGCGCGCATGATGGCCGCACTCTGTGCCTGCCTGTCCTCCATGATTTTCATGAAGGCGGCAATCTGGTCGGGCGTGAGTTGCAGTTTTTGGAACAAGTTGTCAAATTGGACATGAAGGTAAAGGTCGGAAGGAATAGGAACCATGCCACCTCCGTTCGCTTGCATCGCGGCGATGATCGCAGACATTCTGGGCGCTGTGGGATATGTTAATTGCGCGGGCGGATGCTGCGGAGTTGCAACCGTGACCTTCGGCGGTGCCTGCGGCACGGCAGGAGCAGCTACGCGTGCAGGTTGTTCCTGCGGGCTTGGCGGCAAGCTTGGAGTATTTGTCTGCGGGATTGGGGCGATGGCTGGCACAAAAGCGGTGCGGGGAGGCTCCTGCGCACGCAACAACGTGGAGACTGTGACAGTGGCAGTTCCGGCGACCAGCAACACGGCCGTAGCCACACCGATTGCAGTTTTTACTTTTATCCATGTCATGATCTTCATGGTTCCTTTCACAAGGTTTAATGTTGATGCCGCCGCGCCTTTGCCAATTGCCACGGCCGTCACGGCTTTTGCCAGCGCCACGGGCGCGGCTTGAATGGAGTTGGCGGAAATCGCCCCGGTAATCACCGCACCGGAAAGGGCGACGCCACGTTTCACAAAGATGGCGCGCAGTTTCTCCAGCGCCCGCGTCACACGCCGTTGCGCCGCGTTTTCCTCCATCCGCAGCGCCTCCGCGATTTCGCGGGCGGTCTTGTTCTCAAAATAGCGCAGCACCAGCGCGGCGCGGTCGGTCTCGCCCAGTTGGTTCAGGGCGTCGTCCAGCAGCGGCGCGAGTTGCGACCAGGCGTCGCCTTCCGCCTCCGTTTCACTGCGGCGCGACAAGTCCGGTTCGTTCAAATTGGATTGCATGAATGCCTCCTGTTCGCGGGCTTCGCGTCTGCGCCTAGCCTTGAGCGCGTCCGCCGCCGCGTAGCGCGTGGTGCGATACAGCCAAGCGGCCAGCACGGTCTTCGGCCCCAGCGTCGCGGCCTTGCGCGCGAGGATGATGAACACGGCCTGCGTGATGTCTCCGGCCAGATGCGCGTCGCCCACCTGCCGCACCGCCGCCGAGTGGACGAGGCCGATGTGCCGTTCCACGAGAGCCGCAAACGCGGCATCGGACCGGCTGGCGGCGAATTCCCGCACCAGCGTCATGTCATCGCCCATCATCACCCATACATGGCCGCAGAATCGGGAAACGGACAATGTTTTTTTTGGAAATAAAATGGGTGGCTGAAGATTCCAATTATTGCAGGAGCCGAGGTGACGAGGCCGGCTTCAAATTCTGAATTCATTCAGAGCCTCCTTACGTCGGCTCCTACGATTATTATTCTGGACGACTTGGAGGTTCAATCGTCCTTGGCAATTTCAGGGCGAACCGTGCGTTGGGCTGTTCGTCCACCACAAGATCGCGGCCAGCAGCGCCAGAACAATAAACAGCGCAGACCCGGCGAGAAACAAAATCTGGTTGCGCTGGGAGTAGCGATGGTGCCGTTTGTGGCGCGGCTTGTGGTTCATTTCGCGCATCATTTGACAAACCGCCGCGCGTGGCAAGCGGTTTTATTTGAGCAGCCACGCGAACAATGGCGCGATAGCGAGCGCCGGCAGGTAATTCGCCAGTTCCACCTTGCGCACCTCAAAAATCACCAGCGCGACGGCGCAGGCGACCAGCCCGGCGGCGACGTTGACGGAATCAAGCAAATGGCGTTCCTCCAAAAACGGCTTGGCGTAAAGCTGGCAGGCCAGCGTGATGGCATTCAGCAGGGCAAACACCGGGACGGCGGACAACGCCGCCGGCCAGCGGAATATTTTCACAAAACTCGCCATCGCCAGCCCGTCCATCACACCCTTGACGGCGAGCAGGGAAAAATAGCCGGACAATCCGTCCGCCACCGCGCCCAGCAGTCCGAGCGGCGCGGCCCAGAATAAAATCGTGCAGGCGCAAAAGCCGTCGGCCATTTTGCGGGGCGAACCGGATTCCGCAGACGAAAGGAGGCGGGTGGCGTAGCGGCCAAGGTGGTTCGACATCTTTTGCAGGCCCAGCAGTTTGCCGAGCAAGTTGCCCAGCACGATGGCGAGCGCGGCGACGAAAAGCTGTTTCAGGCACGACAGAAACGTTCCATTGACGCTCATCCAGACGAGGCGCAACGCGAAAAAGACAGTGGCCGCGCCAAGGGCGTTCCGGAAAAAAATCTGCGCGCGGGCGGAAAGCGGCTCGCGCCGCGCGAGGCCGAACAGCCCGCCGAACAAAATGCCGATAGCGTTGAGAAAGGCGCCGATTGTGATTGCCACGCGCAGACTCAACCATTGTCCGGCCAAAGAGCCAAGCCGGAAATTTTTTGCGCCCGACCTCAAAGCCTGTTAATCAATGGCGGATGGCGGATAAAAAACCCACCTCCCGCAATCCGTGGTGCTGGATCCCGACGCTCTACGTCGCACAGGGCCTGCCCTACGCGCTGGCGATGTCGGTGTCGGTCGTGCTCTATAAAAACCTCGGCGTCAGCAACAAGGAAATCGGAATTTACACGAGCTGGCTGTATCTGCCGTGGGTCATCAAGTCGCTGTGGAGCCCGGTGGTCGAAAATTTCCGCACGCGGCGATTGTGGATTTGGGCGGCGCAAATGTTTATGGGCGCAATCCTTGCCGCGGTCGCGCTGGCGATTCCAGCGCCGCATTTTTTCCAGCTCACGCTGGCATTTTTCTGGCTGCTGGCGTTCAGCTCGGCCACGCACGACATCGCGGCGGACGGTTTTTACATGCTGGCGACGACGGAGCGGGAGCAGTCCTTTTTCAACGGCATCCGCAGCACGTTTTACCGCGTGGCGACGATCCTGACGCAGGGCGCGCTGGTCATATTCGCCGGCGAATTGCAGAAGCGAACCGGCAGTTTCATCACCGCCTGGTCAACGGCGGTGGCGCTGGTCGCGGGAACCATTTTTGTTCTGGGAATCTATCACCGCGCCGTTTTGCCAAAGCCGGAAGAGGACCGGCCCGGTTCGGCGGAAAATTTCTTTTCCAATTATTTGGAAACCTTCGCGGATTTTTTTCGGAAACCAAAAATCGCGGCGCTGCTCGCGTTTCTGCTGCTCTACCGACTGGGCGAGGCGCAACTCGTGAAAATGGTGCAGCCGTTTCTGCTCGATCCACGCTCCGTCGGCGGACTTGGCCTCGACGACACGCAAACGGGCTTGATTTATGGCACGATTGGCGTCGGCGCGCTGATGCTTGGCGGAATTCTTGGCGGCTTTGTCGTCGCGCGAAACGGCTTGAAATCCTGGCTCTGGCCGATGCTGCTGGCGATTCACCTGCCGGACGCGGTGTTCATCTGGCTGGCTTACGCGCAGCCGGAGAATCTATTTGCGATTGGCGCGGGCGTTGCGGTCGAGCAATTCGGCTACGGGTTCGGTTTCACGGCGTTCATGCTTTACATGATTTACATCGTGCGCGGCGAACACCGCACGGCGCACTACGCGATTTGCTCCAGTTTCATGGCACTGGGCATGATGCTGCCAGGGCGTTGGAGCGGTCAGTTGCAGGAAATGCTCGGCTATCAGCACTTTTTTGTCTGGGTGATTCTGGCGACAATCCCCAGTTTCATCGTGGCGCTGTTCCTGCCGCTGGACGCGGAATTCGGCAAACGCAACGGAAAATGATTTGCTTTGAACGCGGCGGATTCCCCAGAATCAAAGCTCACAATGAATTCAATCCGATTCAATCTTCAGCGCCCGGCATTGCTGCTGCCGGTGTTGCTGCTGCTGGCACTTTCCGCGAACGCGCAATCGTCCGTCTTTTCAAACACCGCGCCGCAAGCTATTCCTCGCCGCGCGAGCATCATCCTGGTGGTCGCCGACGGCCTCGGCTGCGGCGATTTGAGCTGTTACGGCCAGACCAATTTTCAGACGCCGAACCTCGACAAGCTCGCCGCCGAAGGCATGCGCTTCACCAATTATTACGCCGGCGACGCGGCAGGCTCACCCGCGCGCGCGGCGTTGTTGCTCGGCAAGGACTCGAAACATTTGCGACAGCGCGCGGACGCGGACATCGCGCTGGCGCCGGATGAAATCACCGTCGCGCAAATGCTGCAACAATCAGGCTATCACACCGGCCTGATCGGCGAATGGAATCTGGGCGGCGAAAATTCCAGCGGCACGCCATGGAAAAAAGGCTTTGACGAATTCGCCGGCTATTTTGACACGAATGACGCGGAAAATTCCTACGCCGATTATGTGTTCCGCTACGCGCCCCGAAGCATTTACGACGAGACGACCAAGCAATTCAACACGTTCATCGGCAGGAACGGGATTTATGAGAACATGAGCGGAAAAAAGGGCGAATACATTCCCGACCTGCTCACCCAAGCCGCGCTGAATTTCATCAAAATCAACCAGCCCGACGCGTTCAACCGCCACCGGCCGTTTTTCCTGCTGCTGAATTACAAGATTCCCGGCGACGGCAAAAGCCAGGTGCCCACCGACGCGCCGTTCTCGGAGGAAAAATGGCCGCAGCCGGCAAAGAACAAGGCCGCGATGATTGCGCGGCTCGACGGCTACATCGGCCAGTTGCAGCAACAACTGCAACATTTCGGCATGACGAACAACGCGGCGGTTTTCTTCACCAGCGCGACGGTTCCGCAAATTACCGGCGCGGTGGATCCAAATTTTTTCCACAGCGTCATTTCCACCAACGACCTGCGCGTGCCAATGATTGTTCACTGGCCGGGAACCATTCCCGCCGGAACGGTCAGCGATTTCAAATGGTCGGCGCGGGATTTTCTGCCAACGGCGGCGGAAATCGGGTTTGCCAGGCCGCCGGCGGACATCAATGGCGCTTCGGTCCTGCCCGCGCTGATGGGGCAAACCAAAAAATAAAAATCATTTTGCGCCGGCGGGAACCGGCGCGTTCACATTGCGCTCCTGCTCGACCTTTTTGACGGCGAAGCCCACCCACACCACCGCCAGCACGATGCCGAGCAGCACCGCCGCCAGCAAAAACCACGGCCATTGGTAGCGGCGCGTTTTTTAATTTTCTTCGTCCATGCGGTTTGATCATAAATCGAAAATCCACGGCCAAAAACCCAAAAATCGAGGACGAATTTTCAGCGAAAACTCGACCCGCTAAGATTTTCAGCTAACTTGTGCGCCGTTGTTTCATGCACGACCAGGAATCGCCAGAAAATCTGCCGGACGAGCCGGTGATCAAGCCCGAGGAGGAAAGCGCCTACGCGGTTCTGAAGAACGCGGATTACACGCGCTACCTCATCGGGCGTCTCGTCGCGTCGCTCGGCCAGCAGATGCTCGTCGTGGCGATTGACTGGGAGCTTTACCAGCGGACGCACTCGGCGCTGTCGCTGGCCTTCGTCGGCCTGTCGCTGATGATCCCGATGATTCTCTGCACGATTCCCGCCGGACATTTCGCCGACACGTTCAGCCGGAAAAAAATCATCCTCATCTCGACGCTGGTTGTGGCGGTGGTGAGCGTCGGCCTCACTTTGATTTCCTATTTCGCCGCGCCGGTATCCTGGATTTACGTCTGCCTGTTTATTCTGGGCGCGGCGCGGACCTTTTTGTGGCCGGCCAGCGCGGCGTTCGTGACCGGCCTTGTGCCGCTGAAACAATTCCCGCGCGCGGTCACGTTCAACAGCGGCGCGTTTCAATTTTCGTCGGTCATCGGCCCGACGGCATTTGGCGCGGCCATCGCCATGACCCCGAACGCGGAGGCGCTCGGCACGGCGTGGTCGGTTTATGCGTTGAACGCCCTGGCTTCGATTGCCTGTTTCGCGCTTGTTGTGCCGATCAAACATGTCCACAAGGCCAAACCGGCGGAACCGGTCTCGGTCAAAAATCTGGTCGAAGGTTTCCGGTTTGTCTATCAGAGCAAAATCATCCTCGGCATCATCACGCTCGACATGTTCGCCGTGCTGCTGGGCGGCACGGTGACGATATTGCCGATTTACGCGCAAAACATTTTCCACGTCGGCGCGGGCGGTTTCGGCTGGCTGCGCAACGCCATGCCCATCGGCGCGGTCATTTGCATGGTGATCATCGCGCACCGTCCGCCGCTGCAAAAGGCCGGGCGCGCCATGCTGGTGTCCGTCGCGATTTTCGGCGTGGCGACGATTCTGTTCGGCGTCGCCAACCAAAACTGCTTCGGCGGCTGGCTCGCGCTGCCGGGCGCGTTCTGGTTCTGGTTTTCGTTTGCGATGCTGGCACTGGCGGGCGCGGTGGACAACGTGAGCGTCGTCGTGCGACAGACGCTGGTGCAAATCCTGACGCCGGACGAAAAGCGCGGGCGCGTCTCGGCGGTCAACAGCCTGTTCATCGGCACGTCGAACGAGCTGGGCGGCTTCCGGTCGGGCATCGTGGCGTATTGGTTCACGGTGCCGACATTTCTGGGCAACGCGGCGGCATCGGGCGCGATTGTGTCCACCGTGACCGGCGGCATCGGGACGATTCTGGTGGTGCTGGCCGTGGCGTGGATCTGGCCGCAAATCCGGAAATACGGAAAGCTGGCGTGAACAACTAAAAACTTGACGGCAAACGGACGCGGTGGGAAATTTCCCACAATGAAAAGCGCCACACTCGACTCCAAGCGCCGGCTGGTCATGCCGGAAGACTGCCCGCCGCGCTCGCTGGTGACCATTCATTCACTGGACAAGGACACCTGGGTTGTCCACCGCCAGTCGCCGTCGAAAAATATAAAAATGATAACCATTCCCATCATCAAGGATTTGCCGGACGATTCCGAATGGGAAAAGACCGAGGGAAAAATCGGGCGGCATATTGCACGGCGGATTCCTGAACCGGAAGAATGAAATCGTTTGAAATTTTCAACTGGCATCCGCCGCATTGGGACAAACCTCATCCGGCGGTCATTGTTTCGCACCCCAATCGGGCGGAGAACAAAGACATGGTGGAAGTGGTCATGTGCACAAGTCAACACGCCAACCGCGCGCCCAAATCAAATGAAATTCTTTTGGACGAAGCGGACGGTTTTGATTGGCCGACGCTCTGCAAATGCGATTTGATTTATGCCGTTCCGCGCGAAGATTTGAAAGGCCGTCGCGGCCTTGTTTCAGAATCACGACGACAACAGTTGGTTCGGACGCTGATAGCCGCGCATGGCTGGATGTCCGTGTTGTGACCGGCGGCATCGGGACGATTCTGGTGGTGCTGCCGTGGCGTGGATCTGGCCGCAAATCAGGAAATACGGGAAGCTGGCGTGAAAATTTGACACGAATTGCACGGATTTTCGCAGATTGAATTCGTGAAATTCGCGTCTTAAAAGTGCTGGGAGTCGAAAAAAACGATTTACAATCCGAAAGAGATAAATCCGAAGTTTCAACGCGCCGCCGCCCAATTAAGACGATGCAAACCAAGCATATATTACCTTTGACAGGTATGCGGCTTTTTGCCGCAGGCTGGGTTGTTCTCTATCATTTTCAAGGGTGGTTGTTGATGCTGTTCCCCTTCCTTCATCCATTGGCTCCATTTTTCGGCCTCGGCTACAACGCTGTGCCGTTCTTTTTTTTATTGAGCGGATTCATTTTAAGTCACAACTATTTTTCGGTTTATTCAGTGTCGTATCATCCGAAATTTGTGTTTCTTCGATTTGCCCGCCTGTGGCCGGTGCATTTTACAACGCTTGTTCTGGTAATTTTGGGGCCTGATCTGTGTTCCATCTTCAAGGGGGGGGGTCACTTAAGTCAATCCTTGAAGAATTATTGATGGTTCGGTCATGGTTTCACAATGACGAGGCATGGAATTATCCTGCTTGGTCCATTAGCGCCGAATGGTTCGCATACATCTTTGTTTTTCCAATGGCGTTCTTTCTGTTCAAACGTATTTATTCATGGTTGTTCGTGGCGGTCTTGGTCGCGCTATTTTTAACGGCGCAGACCTTTTTATCGCCTGCGCTGTTTCCAGGAAGGAGCGGGTCAATCTTTTTTCTTTTTTTAGCCGGCAGCGGTTTATATCGCGTTCATTGCCTGGTCAAAAATCCTCCGGCAGAAACAATTGGAATGTGTGGAGCGCTCCTGTTGCTGGCGTATGTATGCCTTTATAAAATCGTGCCTCCGCTCATTCTATATCTGGCATTTGCCTTGTTGATCTTCGGGCTTTCGTATGAGCGGGGACTTCTGGCGCGGTTCCTTTCCACAAAAATGGTGGTGCTGGGTGGACTGGCTTCCTATTCACTTTACATGACGCATTTTTTGATTTTACGGAGTTACCTGTTTTTCACTTGGGATAGCGTGCCGCAATCATTAATCGTAAGATTCGCCAGATTGTTGGTTTTGATTATGGCTTTGGCGGGCGCGGCTATTTTCTCCTATCGCTACTTGGAAGAACCCGCAAATAGAAAATTACGGAGTTTCGTAACAAATTTCCGCAAACCTCCTTCAAGTGGCGCTTGCACTTCAACTTGACGCCGCCGCGCAGGGGTTTATTTTCGGCGCATGAAAAAAATCTCGTTTTGGCTTTTTATCTTTGCTTTCGCCGCCTTCACTTTCGGCATCGCGCGCGGGCAGGACACAGCGACGCAGCAGCAGATTGACCAGATCAACGGCAGGATTCAGGACATCTTTGGCGTTCTGGACAAACAAGGCAAACGCCTTGACGCACTGGAAAAGAGCGTCGGCGATTTGCAGGACAAGCTGAACCAGCCCGCCGCGAACAACAGCGCCAGCACGGATGACTTGAAGAAGCTCGCCGAACAGGTGAAGGACCTCGCCAAAAAACAGCAGGACGACAACAACCTGATTTTGAAGGAACTCGAAAAGCTTGGCAAAGGCGGAAGCATTTCGACGACGAGCCACAAGCCGCCAGCCGTCTCAACCGACAATTCGACAACGACCGCCGGCGGCGTGCAAAAAGGTCATTATCATGAAGTCCAAAATGGCGAAACGCTTTCGGCCATCGCCAAGGCCTACAGCACGGAGTTGAAAATCAAATTGACGGTGGAACAGATTGAGGCGGCAAACCCGGGCTTGAATCCGAAAAATTTGACCGTCGGGAAAAAGATTTTCATCCCCGACCCGGCGGCGAAGTGATTTTCGGGAAGCGCGGCCTTACCTTTTATTTCCCGCCAATTGCCTGGCCAGCCGGATGGCGGCAATCATGCTCGATGGATTGGCGATTCCTTTTCCAGCGATGTCGTAGGCCGTGCCGTGATCGGGCGAGGTGCGGATGAACGGCAGGCCGAGCGTCCAGTTCACGCCGGTGTCAAACGCGACGGCTTTCAGCGGCGCAAGCCCCTGATCGTGGAACATCGCCACAACGGCGTCGAAATCCCCTTGCAGCGCGTAATGAAAAACCGTGTCGCCGCTCAACGGCCCGGTGACATCCAATCCGCGTTTCTGCGCGGCGCGAACCGTCGGCGCGATGGTTTTGATTTCCTCGTCGCCGAATTCGCCGCCCTCGCCGGCGTGCGGATTCAAGCCGCAAACGGCGATTTTCGCGCGCGGCAGCCCCAAATCACGGCAGGCTTGCGCGGCCAGCTCAATGGCGAGCGTGATTTTTTCCGCCGTCAGTTTTTTGGGAACCGACTTGATGGAAATGTGGATTGTGGCCAGCGCCACGCGCAGCCAGCGGTTTTTTTCGTCGTGGCCGAGCAGCATCATGGCGGTGCGTTTGGCGCCGGCGAGGTTGGACAGAAATTCCGTCTGCCCGACAAATTCATGCCCGGCGCGGACGATGGACGCCTTGTTGACCGGCGCGGTGACGAGCGCATCGAGTTCGTGCCGGAGACAGCGTTCCGCCCCGTCGCGCAACCACGCGATTGCGGCCCGCGCGGCCACCGGCGAACCGGCGGGCAAATTTTTCGGGAGCGGTCCAGCCAGCGGATTCGTGATGAAAAACTTTCCGGCGGCGTTGCAACCGGAAAACTTTTCGAGCGGCAGGTTCAGCCTGAATTTCCGGATGAGCCGGCGGACGCAATTTTCATCGCCGACCAGCAGATATGTTGAGTCGTCTTTCGCGGCCTCGGCGGCGACGGCCTTGAGCGCGACTTCGGGGCCGATGCCGGTCGCGTCGCCAAGCGAAATGCCAATCCAGCCGGTCATGTTAAATTACCAATTGCGAATTTTGAATTGCGAATCGTGCCCGCGAGGCCGTTTTCATCCGCAATTTGAAATTCGAGTTTAAGATTTCAAAAATACAGGATGAAAGATTTTGCCTTCAAGCGGTCAATCCACTGTTTTTCCAGGCGCGCCTGTTCCTGGGCGCGGAGGTTTTTTTCGATTTCATCGCGGACTTCATTCAGCGGTTTGACGTGAGCCGGGCGCTTCTGCTCGACGAGCAGGAGATAGCAGGTGTCGGGCGTTTCAATCACGTCGCTCACCTGGCCGGGCTGGAGCGCGAACGCGGCGTCGGCCAGCTCCTGGCGCGGCACGGAACGGTCAACCCAGCCCTTGTCACCGCCCCGGCTGCGTTGCGCATCCTGCGAGTAAACGGTCGCCATGTCCGCAAACGACGCCCCCGCCAGGATTTGGGCGCGGATTTCACGCGCCAGCTTCACCGTGTCGGTGTCGGCGGCGGAAGTCTTGTTGAGGGCAATCACGCGCAATTTGATTTCGTCCTCGATCTTGAAATCGTCCTGGTGCGCCTGGTAGTAAGTTTCAACCTTGTAAGGCGAGATGACGATTTCCTGCGCAACGTTTTTAACACGCAACTCGGCCACAATCCATTGGTCGCGCACGTCCTTGCGGAAGGCCTCGAACGTTTCGCCCTGCGCCTGCAGCGTCTTCATCAGCGTCACGCGGTCGGTGTAGCGTTCGCGGATGCGGTCCTGCACCAGCTCGTCCACCACGCTGTCGGGCAGCCGGTAACCCTCCACGTCGAAGTCGTGCAGGATCAACTGGCGTTCGACCAGTTGCTCCAGGCCGTCGTTGATTGCCCCGGCGAGTTTCTGCTGGAAAACCGCCTCCGGCTTGTCGGCATATTCGCGACGCAGGGTGTCAATCGCCGGCGCGACAAATTCCCTCACCTGCTGGCGCGTGATGACCGTGTCGTTGATGACGGCCAGGACGCCGTCCACCACCTCCGCGTGGAGACGCGGGACGGGGCAAAACGCCAGCGCCAGAATCGGAATGAAACGGAAAGCTTTCATCAACTGCCGCGCAGTCTAACAACAACCACCGGCGGGTCAAGCGTGCGACAACTTTGGTGTCCTGATTCGGTGGCGGCGGTGCTGCCGCGCCGCCGTGCGCCGCAGCAGCGGCGCACCCGCCATTTGAAATTAGAATGCGGCCGCAACTTCAGCGCATTTCGGGGCGATTCATCCAATACATCAATGCCGCCAGAGTCCCGGCCACAATCAGCGCCGCGAAGAGCGACCACTTCAAGATGAACAACTGTTTGCGCCGATGCGCGAGGCCGCCCTGTCCCGGCAGCAGGTAATATCGGTGTTTCTCCTTCTTCTTGTGGCGTTGGGAACGTGGCATGGGTCAGGGAATCGCGAGACGGTTGGTGGCGGCGCCGGTGTTCGCGAGCGAGGATTGGAAGGTCAAAGCGGTCGTTGTCTGCACCGAACCGTCAGAAAGCGCAATGTTGCCTCCGCCGTCATGCCGTTCTTTTGTCCATCCGACGGAGGCGTTTGTCGAAAGATTCAAAATACCGGGACGAACGCGAACGCCGTTGACAGTTAGATTGTCATCGCCGGAAAGAATCATTTGCGGGTATTTATCTTCCGCGTCCAACCCGACGAAGTAACTGATACGAGAATTGTTTAAGCCGGCGGCAAAATTAGTTGCAGCGATTCGTTTCGTGTCTTGGCGACAAACCAAAACTTTTGGCGTGGCCAGCTCATTGGACATGGTCCGAAAGATTCCAGCAACATCTCCGGTGACAGCCAATTCCATTGCGCCGCCAATCGTCACCGGAACTTGCATCGGATATTTACCGCCGTTATCTCCTTCCCAAATTTGGAACGAAAGGCCGATTTGTTTCAAATTGTTAACGCAATTCGGTCCACTGCCATGCTTGGCTCTAGCAAACATTGGCAAAATCAGAACCGCCGCCAACACTGCAACCACAAAAATGACCACCAGCAATTCAGTCAAGGTGAACGCCCGGCTGCCGCGAGTTGTCCGTTGAGTTTTCATTTCCGTTTCCATTGCCGGCATCGGCAATGCCACACCCATTTTGCGCGATTTCCCGAAAGAATCAACCCAAGCGCATGAAATTTTCACGCGCGCGGCATGAAATTTTTCCAGCCGCGTTTCCACCAACCCACCAATCCATCAATCCATTTTTTCAATGTGCATCCACCTGCCGCACCGGCGCGCGCTTGACCCGTTTGAACAGCAAAATCAGCGGCAGGCAGCACAGCACCATCAGCCCGAACACGCGGAACGTGTCCACGAACGCCCACAAATGCGCCTGCGCGTTCAGCGTGCCGTAAATCAGTCCGTAAGCCTGGTGCGAGGCGGTCACAGGATCGGTGTGTTGCGCCAATGCGTGCTGCGCGGCGGCGAGCCGCTGCGTGAATACCGGGTCGGCCGGCGTCAGATGCCCGACCATCAGCGCCTGATGTCTCTGCGCGCCGCGCGCGACCATCGTGGTGACCAGCGCGATGCCGATGCTGCCGCCGATGTTGAGCATGAGATTGTAAAGGCCGGTGCCGCTCCCGATTTCACGCTGCTTCAACTGGCTCATTGTCGCCGTCGTCAGCGGCACAAAAATGAAGCTGATGGCCACGCCGTTCAGCACCGTCGGAAAAATGACGCTGGCCATGCTCACCTGAAGATTGATGCGGCTCAACATGAACGCCGACAGGCTCAACATCGAAAATCCAAAACCCAGCAGCCAGCGCAGCGGAACTTTTCCGACCAGCCGCCCCACCAGAAATGTGGTGAACAGGGCGGCGACGCCGCGCGGACTCATCGTGTAGCCGCTTTGCAGCGCCGGATAACCCATCAGCGTTTGCAGAAACAGCGGCAGCTCCGCCGTCGTGCCGTAAAGGATGATGCCGATGATCGTCATCAACATCAGGCCGGTGCGGAAGTTCCGGCTTTTGAGAATCCGCAAATCCACCAGCGGATGCTCCACCCGCAATTCCCAGATGATAAACGCAATCATGGCGGCGGCGGAAATGATGATGAACCAGCGAATCCAGACCGCGCCCAGCCAATCGGCGTCCTGCCCCTTGTCCAAAACGATTTGCAGCGTTGCCAGCCAGACCACCAGCAGGCCGAACCCGATGAAATCAATCGCCGCCTTCAGGTTGCGTTTGATGTAGGGCGGATCCTCCACGAGCCATTCCGCCAGAAATATCGCCAGCATGCCGACCGGCAGGTTGATGTAGAAAATCCAGCGCCAGGAATAATTGTCCGTGATCCAGCCGCCGAGCGTCGGGCCGATGATCGGCGCCACGATCACGGCCATGGAAAACGTCGCCATCGCGATGCCGCGTTTGGCGACCGGAAAACTTTCCAGCAAAATCGCCTGGGCGATGGGCACCATCGCGCCGCCGCCCGCGCCCTGCAAGATGCGCGCCGCGATCAGCATCGGCAGGTTCACCGCCATGCCGCACAACGCCGACGCGAAAGTGAAAATCCCGATGCACGCGATGAAGACCCGTTTCCGGCCAAAATGATTTCCGAGCCAGCCGGTCATCGGCAGGATGATGGCGTTGGCCACGAGATAGCTCGTCAGCACCCACGTCGCCTGGTCGGTCGTGGCCGAGAGGCTGCCGGCGATGTGCGGCAGCGCGATGTTGGCGATGGAGGTGTCGAGCACCTGCATGAACGTCGCCAGCATCACGCCCACGGCGACGGGCCACGGACCATGACGCGGATGCCAGTCCTGATGATGTCCGCTGTCGGGCATGGATTAAAATTGTTGGCAAAAACCCATTTGCGATTCTTCGTTCCGGCGTTATGCTTTTTCCATGAGCACAGTCGCAGAAGTCAAAGCGGCCACCGAGCGGCTCT
>Ga0224534_1000749_pt1 | contig 19398 bp, 19 predicted proteins | sample 714E12024metaG_FD_172012 | JGI IMG/M metagenome (GOLD analysis project Ga0224534, IMG submission 172012) | Peat soil microbial communities from Stordalen Mire, Sweden - 717 E1 20-24 | ecosystem: Environmental > Terrestrial > Soil > Wetlands > Peat | place: Sweden: Norrbotten County, Stordalen... | reverse complement strand
GAACGCCACCATCAAGGCGTATCTCGCGCTCAAGCTCGCCGGCGTGCCCGTCACCGACTGGCGGATGTTGAAGGCGCGCGAGGTGGCGCTGCACTTCGGCGGCGTGCCGCGGATGAACACGTTTTCCAAATTGTATCTCGCGCTCATCGGCCTTTATCCGTGGGAATACGTCCCGACAATCCCGTGCGAGGTGCTGCTCATCGGCAAATGGTTCCACGTCAATTTCTGGGACATGAGCAACTGGTCGCGCGGCATGATCGTGCCGCTGGCCATCATCAACCATTTCAAACCCACGCGCCCGGTGAAGGTGGATTTGGACGAGCTTTTTCCCGAAGGCATCCACGAACGCGACCTCGCCCTCGCGCCGGACCCGGAGACGATTTCGTTTCGCAACTTTTTCCTGTGGCTGGACCGCCTGCACAAGCTGGCGGAGTGGTTTGCCGAGCATAAAATCCATCCGTTCCGCCGCGCCGCGCTCAAAAAAGCCGAGCAATGGATGCTCGAACGGTTTGAAGGCTCCGACGGGCTGGCGGCGATTTTCCCGGCGATGCTCAATTCGCTCATCGCGCTCAAATGCCTGGGTTATCCCGATGACCACCCGCAAGTCGTCCGTGCCGCGCACGAGTTGAAAAAGCTCGAACACGAAACGGAGAACGACGTGCGCATCGAGCCGTGCTTCTCGCCGGTCTGGGACACCGCCATCGTGGCGATGTGCCTGCGCGAATCAGGAATTTCGGAAAATCATCCAGCGGTCAAACGCGCCGCCGAATGGCTGATGGAACGCGAGATTCGTTTTTACGGCGACTGGGTGCATAAGAATCCGGCGAAGGTTGAGGCGAGCGGCTGGGTTTTTGAGTTCAACAACAAATGGAATCCCGACGTGGACGACACCGCGATGGTGCTCCTCGCGCTCCGCAAAATTCCGACGGACAATCCGGCGAAGCGCGACGAATGCTTCCAACGCGGCATGAAATGGATGATGACATTCCAGTGCAAGGACGGCGGCTGGGCGTCCTTCGACCGGGATTGCACGAAGAACATCCTGGAAAAGGTGCCGTTCGCCGACCACAACGCGATGCTCGACCCCGAATGCGCCGACATCACCGCGCGCATCCTGGAATTGCTTGGTTACGAAAATTGGAAAACCGACCACCCGCAGGTGAAGGAGGCATTGCAGTTCATCCGCGAACATCAGGAAACCGACGGCTCCTGGTATGGCCGGTGGGGCGTGAATTACATTTACGGCACCTGGCAGGTCTTGCGCGGGATGCGCGCGATGAATTGGAACATGACAGAACCGTGGCTCCTGAAGGCCCGCTTTTGGCTCGAAAGCGTCCAGCACGACGACGGCGGCTGGGGCGAGCGTTGCAACACCTACGACGATCCGGTTTTCAAGGGGCAAGGCCCGAGCACCGCGTCGCAAACCGCCTGGGCCGTCATGGGCCTGTGCGCGTTCGGCGACCCGGAAAATCCCGCGCTCAAACGCGGCATCGAATATCTGACGCGCACGCAAAATCCCGACGGCTCGTGGACGGAAGACGAGACCACCGGCACCGGATTCCCGAAGGTGTTTTATCTGAAATACGACATTTATCGAAATGCCTGGCCGCTGCTGGCACTGGCAACCTACCGGAAAATGATGAATGGTTAAAACCCAGATGCTTGAGCAGACCGTCCAGATTGTTTCCAACGAGCGCGACACGGATTCCTATTTCCGGCTCGTGCTGCGCGCGCCGCAAATCGCGCCGCTCATCCAGCCCGGCCAGTTCGCGCACGTCCGCGTGACGCCGTTGAAGGACGCCCTGCTCCGCCGGCCGTTCAGCATTTTTCAGGTCGCCGACGGCACGTTTTCCATCCTCTACAAAACCGTCGGCAAAGGCACGGACGCGCTCTCGCGAATGCGCGCGGGTGAGAAAATCAGCGTCATCGGACCGCTCGGCCGCGGCTTCACCGTGCCGAAGGCCGGCGGCGAAACTCCCCTGCTCGTCGCCGGCGGCTATGGCATGGCGGCGATGTATCTTTTGGCGCAGCGCTCGCCGCAAAAAGGCATTGTCTTCGTCGGCGGCCGGAAGCGCGTGGACATTTTGTGCGAGAAGGAATTTGCCGCGCTCGGCTGGGACGTTCGGGTGACCACTGAGGACGGCAGCCACGGCGAAAAGGGTCTCGTGACCCAGCCATTCATCACAGAATTGCGGCGGAAAATGACACGCCGGAAGGTGTTTGCGTGCGGCCCGACGCCGATGCTGAAGGCCGTCGGCAAGATTGCGGAGGATTTCAATTTGCCCGCCGAGCTTTCCATGGACGAGCACATGTGCTGCGGCGTCGGCACCTGCCTGACGTGCGTGATTCCGGTCAAGGCCGGCGACGGCTGGGAATACCAGCGCGCCTGCACCGAAGGGCCGGTGTTTGATTCACGCGGAGTTATTTGGGAGGTAACGAAATGAATTTATCCGTTCAGATCGGAAAATTGCGGATGCAGAATCCCGTCACCGTGGCCAGCGGCACGTTCGGCTACGGGGCGGAGTATGCCCCGTTGATTGATTTGAACCAGCTTGGCGCGGTCACGGTCAAGGGCATCCGGCTTGAACCGGTTCGCGGAAATCCCACGCCGCGCACCGCTGAAGTCACCAGCGGAATGTTGAATGCCATCGGCCTGCAAGGGCCGGGCGTGGACGGGTTCATCGAAAAATACTGGCCATTCCTCAAGGAATTGAGGGTGCCGACCATCATCAACATCTGGGGCACGACCGTCGAGGAATACGCCGAGGTGGCGCGGCAGTTTGACGCGCTCGGCGGCGTCGGCGCGCTGGAACTGAATGTTTCCTGCCCGAACATCAAGGAAGGCGGCGCGCAATTCGGCACGGATTGCAAGCTGCTCGCACAGGTAGTAGCCGCCTGCCGCCAAGCCACGACGCTGCCGCTTATCACGAAGATGAGTCCTAACGTGCCGAACATCGCGCCGCTCGCCAAGGCCGCCGAGGACGCCGGCAGCGACGCTCTGGCCGTGACGAACAGTTTTCCGGCGATGGCGATAGACATCCAAACGCGCAAGCCGAAGCTTGCCAACATCACCGGCGGGCTTACCGGCCCAGCCATCAAGCCCATTGCAATCAAGCTCGTCTGGGAAGCGGCAAAGGCGGTGAAGATTCCGATCATCGGCATGGGCGGAATCCAGAACGCTGACGATGCGATTGAATTTCTCATGGCGGGCGCGACGGCGGTGGCCGTGGGCACGGCGAATTTCTACGAGCCGCAGACGCCGCTACAGGTCATCGCCGGCATCCGCGAATTCATGGAGCGAAAAAAAATCAGCGACGTGCGCGAAATCACCGGCAGCATCCGGGTGGAGAAATGACTTCCCAAACGGTCGCCGGGGCCGGGGGGGGCGCAACCTAACACTGCCTCCGTTTGGAGTTCCGCCTTCAGGCGGTTTGGGGCGTCCGTCATTCTTTGCCGCGTAAACGCGGAACTCCAAACGAAACGCCCGCTTGCTTCGGGGGCAGTGTCAAGATACGCCGGGGCCGGGTTAGCAAGGCTGATTTTAGTGGACATTTTCCCCGGATTTTGATAACAGAAGTCCATGCGTTTCAAAGTCTCCCGCTACGGGTGGCTGCCTGATTTGCCGGACCACCGTGATCAGCTTTACGCCGCGCCGGTGGAAATTGCCGGCGCGTTGCCGGCAAAGGCCGACCTTCGCGCGCGGTGCCCGCTGGTTTATGACCAGGGACAGCTCGGCAGTTGCACGGCCAACGCCATCGCCGGCGCGATCCAATTCGACCGGATGAAACAAAAGCTGGCGGATATTTTCACGCCGGCGCGCCTCTTCATTTATTACAACGAACGCGCCATCGAGCACTCGGTGAATTCGGACAGCGGCGCACAAATCCGGGATGGCATCAAAAGCGTCGGCAAACAGGGCGACTGTCCCGAAACGGAATGGCCCTACGTCATCGCCAAATTCAAGACCAAGCCGCCGAAAAATTGCTACGCCGACGCGCTGAAATACCGGGCCGTTTTGTATCAGCGCGTGACGCAAACCTTGAGCCAGCTCAAGGGCTGTCTCGCCTCCGGCTGGCCGTTTGTTTTTGGCTTCACCGTTTATGAGAGTTTTGAAAGCGCGTCGGTCGCCAAAACTGGCCATGCCACGCTGCCGAAATCCGGCGAGCCGGTGATCGGCGGCCACGCGGTTGTCGGCGTCGGTTATGACGACGCCAAGCAATGGTTCATCGTCCGCAATTCGTGGGGCGGCAAGTGGGGCATGGCGGGTTATTTCACCCTGCCCTACGCCTATTTGACCGATGAAAATCTCGCCAGTGATTTCTGGACAATCCGCGTCGTTCAATGATTAAACCAACCAACCCGATAAAAACCATGACACTCACCAAACGCGATCTGGTCATCCGCATCAGCAACGAAACCGGCCTGGTTCAGCAGCAGGTCTTCGATGTGGTGCAAAAAACGCTGGATTGCATCGCCGAGGCGCTGGCCAAGGGCGACAAGGTGGAGTTGCGCAACTTTGGCGTTTTCGAAATCAAAATCCGCAAGGCGCACGTCGGGCGCAATCCCAACAAACCGGAAGCCGACGTGCCCATCCCCACCCGCGCCACCGTGAAATTCAAGGCCGGCAAGGAAATGCGCATCGAAGTTCTCAAGCTCACGCCCAAGGCGTAACCAAAAAGTCTCGCGCGGACAGCCCGCGGCTTTTATCCTTCGGTCATGGAACGATTGCCCGGATTCCGCGATTTTTATCCCGAACCGCTCCCGCACGCCGACGTGTGGAGCGCCGACGCGCGCCAGTTCATCTTTGAAAAATGGCGCACCGTCGCGCGGCGCTACAATTTCCGCGAATACGACGGCCCGCCGCTCGAATCGCTCGAACTCTTCACCACCAAGAGCGGCGAGGAAATCGCCGGCCAGCTTTACAACTTCGTGGACAAGGGCGAACGCGCCGTAGCGTTGCGGCCGGAAATGACGCCGACACTCGCCCGCATGATTGCCGCGCACGAGCGCAATTACAAAAAGCCCATCAAATGGTTCGCCCTCCCGCAGCTCTTCCGCTACGAACGCCAGCAGAAAGGCCGCCTGCGCGAGCATTTCCAGTTCAACGCAGATTTGATTGGCGAAACCAGCCCGGCGGCGGACGCGGAATTGATCGCGCTGCTCATTGACGCGCTGCGCGCCTTTGGTCTGACGGAAAAGGATTTCGTCATCCGCTTGAGCAGCCGAAATGCGTGGCACGAATTTTACAAACGCGGAACGCCGGCCTCCGGCACGGCTCGAACGGGAACTACTCATCAACACGCCGGGCCGGAGGCCGGCGTTCCATCCAGCTCCGCGCACGAATACGATTTCTTCCAGACGATTGACAAACTGGAGCGCACGCCGCCGGAGGAAACGGAAAAGAAATTGTCAGCGCTTGGATTCTCGCTCGCCGACGTGAAGCAATTCATCGAGTCCGGCAAGCCAACGGCGGAACTGGAGAACATTTTGCAGAACCTTGCCGCACGCGGGCTGAAGAATTTTGTGAAGGTGGATTATCACGTCATTCGCGGACTCGCCTATTACACCGGCGTCGTCTTCGAAGCGTTTGATGTGCAGGGCGAGTTCCGCGCCATTGCCGGCGGCGGACGCTATGACAACCTCGTCAAGCTTTTGAGCAGCGGCAAGGTGGATTTGCCCGCGCTCGGCTTCGGCATGGGCGACGTGGTGCTGCTGGAACTGCTCAAGGCGCGCGGCCTGCTGCCAAAATTCGACACCACCACGGATGTTTTTGTGCTAATCGAGGACGAAAGCCTGCGCGCACAATCGCTGAAACTCATCCACGATTTGCGCGCCCGCGGATTTGCCGTGGAATACGCGCTCACGCCCGCCAAGCCGGACAAACAGTTCAAACGCGCGCAGGAATTGAAGGTGGCCTACACCGTGCGGCTGGAAAACAGCGACTACGTCCGCATCCGGGATTTCAAGACCCGCAAGGAAGTCGTCGCCGGCGCCAACGACGTGGCGAATCATTTGGATTAAAGGGGCGTTTATTTGGAATTTCTAACACATAATGCGCCGATAATTTGCCGTTCATCAGCGACTGGCGATGATTGATTCGAAGTGATGGGAATAAGATGGACGACACCTGATGGATCAATCGCAAGATATGTATCAACATGAAAATTTTCGCGCAGATAGTTTATGCTCCATTTGGTAAAATACTGCTCGCTGCCGGGACTAAAAAAAAGGCCGTTGGGAAGGTAAAGAGCCACCGCTGGCCGTTTGGCGGATACTTCATTGGCTGTCTCAATCTGTCTTGTTCTTGCATCTGAATACGGACCGTAGAGCGGAAAAAGAAATATGTAGCGCGTAGCCGAGGTGCGCTGGGCATAAAACAGCAATTCCGGTTCCGCGCCGAATATGAATATCTGGTCATCCGTGCGCGTTATTTGAGCAATCCGTTTGCCCAAATCAGGCATTTCGGCAAAGACGGAGTTGCTTGGATAAATCTTTCTGACGGCCTCTTTTGGCGAATATTCAAAAATAAACGGATAAACCACAATGACGGGCAATATAACGAGCGCCATGCCGAGAATCGCCCGCCGGCTCCATGCTGGAGCCGCCTTCCAGAAATATGCGCCTTCCAATTCTCCGGCGCCGAGTGCCGCTGTGAGGCAAAGAATCGGAAGCATTTGTTGAAAGTAGTGCGGGAAATAATATCCGCTCACACCCACACCGACCATGCTTGCAACCATCCACCCCGCCAAAAAAAGAAAAACTTTTGCTTTTTTAGTCATGCACAGCGTCACAAAACCTGCGGCTGAAAAAAACCAGATTAACATCTGCGACTGTGAGATCGCTTTGAGCGTTTCAGTGCAATACTCCAAACGCGCCGACCATGGGACGGCTTTGACATATTCCAAATTGTGAGTGAATACGTTGTAAATGAAGTCTTTGAGTCCGTGCCGAAGCATAAAGTAACTCCCGATAAACCCCCAAATGGCGGCAGCACCAACCGCCGACCACGCTGCAAAGGACAGCGTCCTGCGCGCTCGTCCCGTTGCCGCGGCAAATATCAAATATGAAACGACAAGGAACGGCCAGTTGACAATCGCAACCTGCTTGAAAGCGACCGCAATCCCGGTCAAAGCTCCAGCCAGCATGGCGAGCGGAATCTTGCGCCGATTTTCCGACACCGCAGACAGAAGCGCGATTTGGGAAAGGATCAGTGGAAGCAGCATGAAAAGTTCTGTGTTTGCCGCCGTTCCTTCCACAAGCGGATCGGCGGAAAGAATGGCGAGCAGCACGGCAGAAATTATCGCCCAAAACTGTTTCATGAAACGGGATGCCAAAAAGAAAAGCGCGCAAGCGGAAGCCGCCGAAAACACCATCCCCATCACGTGGACCGCGCGAACCGGTTCAAATGGCAGATTTAACGCCAATTGATAAACCCAAAAAATGCCGGGCGGTTTTTGGTCCACCCAATCCCGATATGGCAACTCATCAAATCCAATTCTCCATGCAATATAGGCATATTCGCCCTCGTCGCGCTCAAAGGGGATGCCGAGAAGCGGAACCCTGATTGCCAAGATCATAAAGAATATGATCGCAAGTGAAATAGTCGTCCGCTTCACGAATAAATTTTCACAGACCACAATAAAAATGCAAGACTTTCGCCCGCCTTCGCGAAGTGGATTCGCTAAATTACTTCGCCGGTCAAGCCGCGGCTTTTTCCTGCTATTCATTCACCAGCGTCGCGCCCTGGCCGGGGCGCTTGTGCAGTTAAGGTGAGTTTGGCGCGGCGCATCGAAAGCCAGTTGCAAAACAGGCGGATTATGTTTAAGAACAAGCCATGACCGACGAGTTCGTTTCCCATCGCATGACTGTCATCGCCGGCAACATCACGCAGCAGAGCGTGGAGGCGATTGTGAATGCCGCCAACACGACGTTGCTCGGCGGCGGCGGCGTGGATGGCGCCATCCATCGCGCCGCCGGGCCTGAATTGCTGGCGGAATGCCGCACGCTCGGCGGCTGCGCCACCGGCCGGGCCAAAATCACACGCGGTTACAAACTCCCGGCCAAATGGATCATTCACACCGTGGGTCCGGTCTGGCACGGCGGCAACCACAACGAGGATGGCTTGCTCGCAAGTTGTTATCGAAGCTGCTTCGCGCTTGTCGGGCAACACGGAATTACGACCGTCGCATTTCCGTGCATCAGCGCCGGCGCCTGCGGTTTTCCGATGGATCGCGCGGCGCGGATTGCCATTCGCGAGACGAAAAATTTTCTAAAACGGAACCCGTCGGTGGAAAAAGTGATTTTGGTTTGCTTCGGAAAGGGCGCGCTGGAAATTTACACGATCGCGTCGCGGGAAAATAATTTTTAGCCGGAATGGTCAATCCAAGCCTTCGAGCACCAGAAGGATGAATGAGCTTTGGCCGTAGGTGAACGGCTGACAACTGACCTGCAAATCCAGCAGGGTGGTTTTTCCTTTGCGAACCAGTTCCATTTGCGCCCGCTGACGGATGACCCGGCGCCCGCGCGCGGCTGTGCGCACCGATTTGCGCACCACACAATCACGGCAGGCCGGAGCGCGGCCACAGCCTCCCGGCGTTTCCGCCGCATGGATGCAATTCAGCACCTCGCCACCGCGATGCCGGAGGATGAATCGTTTGCCCTTTCCCATCAATCGCGCCGCCGCCGCGTTGTAGTCGAAAATGCATACATCGTCGTCCACCACAAAAACCGGCAGCGGCATGGCGTCGAACAGGACGCGATGAAAACCCTGTTCCAGAAATTCAATGGGAAGCCTGTTCATATGCCGGGCAGTTTAGCAGTCCAATCCTGAAATGTCAGCAAAAAAAGCGAGGCTAATCAGCCTCGCCTTTACGGAGTGGATATGCAAAATTACTTCGCCGGCGCGGGCGCGGCTTTTTCCTGCTTTTCATTCACCAGCGTCGCGCCCTTGCCGAGGCGTTTGCGCAGGTAGGTGAGCTTGGCGCGGCGCACCTGGCCCTGGCGCTCGACTTCAATCTTGTCCACGCGCGGCGAGTGCAGGGGAAAAATGCGCTCGACACCTTCGCCGTAGCTGATGCGGCGGACGGTGAACGTCTCGTTCAGGCCGCGCCCGCGTTTGCCCATGACGACGCCCGCGAAAACCTGGATGCGTTCCTTGTCGCCTTCCACGACCTTGGTATGCACCTTCACCGAATCGCCGACGGCGAATTTCGCGTCGTCCTTGCGATACTGTTCCGACTCGATTTTGTCTTGTAATGCCTGGTTCATAAATTTTTCAATTGGATTTTTGGATAATTGGATTGATGGATTATTGGCCGCTGCAATTCATTAATCCATCAATCCACTCATCCATCAATCCGGCTTCAACATGTCCGGCCTCTGTTTTTCCGTCCGCAATCTCGCCTGTCCGCGCCGCCATTTCTCAATCTCGGCGTGGTTGCCGGAAACTAAAACGTCCGGAACCTTCATCCCGCGAAAATCCGCCGGCCGCGTCCATTGCGGATATTCCAGCAACCCGTGACTGAACGATTCGTCGTGCGAACTCTCATCGTCGCCCAAAACCCCGGGCAGCAGCCGCGTCACCGCGTCAATCACCACCATCGCGGGCAGCGCGCCGTTCGTCAGCACATAATCGCCGATGGACAATTCGTCGTCCGCCAGCGTTTCCCGCACCCGCTCGTCAAAGCCCTCGTAATGGCCGGTGACGAGCAGCAAATCTTTCTGCTGCGCCAGTTCGCGCGCAATGGCCTGATTGAATTTCCGCCCGGCGGGCGACAACAAAATCACGCGCGTCTTTTCGCGCTTCAAACTCTCAACGGCTTCAAAGAGCGGTTCCGGCTTCAGCAACATCCCCGGCCCGCCGCCGAACGGACGGTCGTCCACCGTCTTGTGCCGGTCGTGCGTCCAGTCGCGCAGGTTGTGGATTTTCAAGTCCAGCAAACCCGCCTTGCGCGCGCGCTGGATGATGCTTTCATCGAGCGGCCCGGCGAACATCGCCGGAAACAACGTAAGCACGTCAATTTTCATTTAGTGGGACAGGCTTCCAGCCTGTCTGACAGGCAAGATGCCTGTCCCACTATTTTTTGTCCTCAACAATTTCCACCGAGCAACGCAGCCCTTTCTTCGCGCTCCCGGCGAGCAGCAGCGACCGGATGGCATTGATCGTCATGCCCTGCCGCCCGATGATTTTGCCCACGTCCGACGCGTCCATGCGCAGTTCATAAACCGTCAAGCCTCCGCGCTCCACCGGCGTGACGCTCACGGCGTCCGGGTGTTGCACGAGTCCTTTGACGACGTATTCCAGAAACTCCTGCATTGCGAAAATCAAATCAAGCCGCCGCCGGCGCTGCCGCTGCCGCCTTGCCGGCCTTCTTGATGAAGCTGGCGACGGTGTCGCTCGGCTGCGCGCCCTTGCTGACCCAGAATTGGGCGCGGTCAAGCTTCAGGATGAAGTTGTCGCCCTTTTTCAACGGCTGATACGAGCCGATTTCCTCGATGAACTTGCCATCGCGCGGACTGCGGCTGTCAGCCACCACTATGCGGAAATACGGGGAATTTTTGGCCCCGACACGCTTCATGCGAATTTTTACTGCCATAAATGTTTCAAAAGAATGTGCAAATTAGCCGTCCGTGCGCCGGTTGGCAAGCTTGTTTTGATGGAAAAACGCGCGCTTGCCGATTGTTCCAATCGGTGCTTTGCTTTGGGGCAATGAGCAAGCCGTATGAGGAAATTCTGGATGGTGCGTCGCTGCCGCGTTCCGCGCCGGGCGGGCGGCATGAAATAATCTGCGACCGCCTGCACGCGGCGATGACCGCCAGCGTGGCGAACCTGGCCGGCACCCAGTTGCTGGCGCCGCGCACCCGGATCCAGGTTTCCCGCTCGACGGCCATCTGCCCCGACCTCGCGCTCGTGACCGTGGCCACCGGCAAACTCTGGCTGGCGGTGGAAATCATCAGTCGCGACGACCACCGCACTGACACCGTTGTCAAAAAGGAGCTTTACGAGCAAATCCGCGTGCCGCGCCTGTGGATGGTGGATCCGCGCTACGACAATGTGGAAATTTATCACAGCATGGAGTTCGGCCTGGCGCTCAAGGGCATCCTGGCCGGCAGCGAGGTGCTGACGGAACAACTGATTCCCGAATTCCAATTTGTCATTGCCGAGCTGTTCGCCGCCCAGCCCGGCGGAGCTTGAACCGGCCGGTTTTTGTTTGAATGGAAAGCCGGGTTTGGCTGTCTTAATCTCGCAAACAAGAAACCAAAATAACCTATGAAAAAATCACTATTGCTCCTGATGGCCGCCGGCTTGCTGGCGGCGGTTGCCCCGTCGCGGCTCTTTGCCGCCGACACCCCGAACAAGGAAGTCACCCTCACCGGCATGTGCGTGTGCGGCAAGTGCGTGCTGCACGAAACCAAGGAATGCCAGAATGTCCTCCAGGTCCAAAAAGACGGCAAGACCGTCAATTATTACCTGGCGCAAAATGACATCAGCAAGGCGTTTCACGCCAACATCTGCACCACGGCTGGTGAAAAAGTGACGGCAACCGGAACGGTTTCCGAAAAGGACGGCAAGCAGATGATGACCGTTTCCAAGATTGAACCGGTGAAATAATCCGGCCTTCAACCATTCAACGCTCAACCGCCGCTGGAACTGTTTCCGGCGGCTTTTTCATTCAGATGGAAGTTTTCTGACCGTCTCCGCAAAATCATCTGGCAGGTGAATCGAGTCAACCCGCGGACAGTTTTTGTTGTCCACCAATAAAACTCCGGCTGTTTCGTGCGCGGCAATCAAACTGCGGATGCCGCCGCAATTTTTCCGCCGTCGCCGGCAGAAGCGGCTTGCGGGAATAAATGGGTTCGCGCAGCGGCTCCGCGCTGTGGGAACGCAGTGCGCGCTCCAGCCAGCGGGCGTCCAGCGGCTCGGCGATCAAATCCAGGGTGTTCGCGGCCACCGTCGTTTCTTCCTTCAGTCCGGTCGGGTGGCCGGTGCCGACAAAAAATCCGGCGAGCAGCAGCGTGACGCGAATCAGCGTGCTGCGCGAAAAAGTCGTCAGCGCGCACGGACGCTGCGGGTCGAGCAGTTGGAACAAGTTGGCGAAAAGCGGCTGCGTCCACATCGCCGGATTTTTCGCCGGCGAAAACGCGTCGAAAAATACCGCATGCGGCGGCGGCATCCTGTAGCAGCCGACGTGAGGAGGCTCTGACCGATTTCTGATCTTTGGATTTAGAGCCTCGTTACCTCGGCTGCCACTCGAAAGCAACAACGGAAAATCACCAAGGCGGAATTCCCAGTTCACCTTCAGTTTTCCGTTTTCAAATTCCACGCGCCGGTCGCGGAGCAGTCCGGCAATTTGATTTTCGTATCCGGCCAGATATCCGAGCGCGGCGGCGTTTTGCAGCGCGAACTCCAGCGGTTCGGTCGTGTTGTCGAAACTGACCATTCGCAGCTTGCCGGGAATTTCCCGCGTGGCATGGAGCGTGGCAATGGCATTGGCCGCCGCGCCGAGGCCGACATCCCAGATGACGAACTCCCCTGCCCCATTTTGCAGCCGCTCGCAAATCTGGAGCTGGCGGACGTAGAGCAATTCCGCCTCCGCCTGCGGGCCGAGGCCGGGGTGCATTTTCTCCCCATAAGCGGACGAGAACAGCGTTTGCGCGCCATTGGCAAGCTGGACAAGTTGGTAGTCGTTGGACACAAGGAATTGATCAACCGCAAAATGCACGAAAATTGTCAGTTTGCCGCCGGCTTGAGCGTGAGGGATCTCAAATTGACCGGCTGCCAGTTTTCCTTCACGGGCTTCAGTGCAACGGTGTATTTGCCGGGCGCGCTGATGTCCAGGGCGCCAGCCAGATTGATGCGGCGGAATTTTGCGTAGTCACCGGTGTTGGGCGCGGTGCCGGAAATTTTTTGGCCGCCCAGCACAATTTCAAATTGACCCGCGCCGAGCGAGGCGATTTCCGCCGCGACCTGGAATTTTCCGGGACGATCCACGTTGAAAGACCAACTGGCAAAGTCGTCGGGGTTGGTCCAATAGCCGATGTTGTCCTTGCCGTTGCCGGATTCGTATTGGATTGCGCCGTGCAATTCGGCTTCGGAGGCCATGAAGCGCACCGAGCCGTCGGATTCCTGGACGATGGGGGTCGCGCCGATTTCGGGCGCGCCTTTGATCTGGAGCACGACCGTCGAGGAAATCGCGTCGGGCGCGTTTGTGGGAACGACCACGAGGACGCCATCGGACGTGACGCTCGTTTTCAATTTCCTGCCGGTGGCGAGAAGTTTCGCGGAGGTGATTTTGTTTTTCAGTCCCGGCACGGGCAGTTTGCCATCCGCGGGCCAGTTGAAAACGTGAAGATAAAGCGTCGTGTGGTTGCCGCTGATTTTTTTGGTGGCGCGGCCCCACGGCAGCCGTTTGAACGGGCTGGCGGTCGTGCCGTAAATGGCTTTGCCGTTGACTTTCATCCAGTCACCGACGGCTTTGAGCCGCTCGATGCTCGGTTCGGGAATCAAACCTTCGCTCGTGGGGCCGACATTGAGCAGATAGTTGCCGCCTTTGCTGGCGATGTCCACGAGGTTGCGGATGATGGTCTGGGTGGATTTCCAATTGTTGTCGTAACTTTTGTAGCCCCAGGTGTCGTTCATCGTCATGCACGTTTCCCAATCACGGCCCGGATAGCCCGTGGCGGGAACGAACTGTTCGGGCGTTTCGGTGTCGCCCTTGAACCCGCCGCCGAGCCGGTTGTTGTGGATGATGCCGGGCTTGAGCTTGAGCAGTCCGGCAAGTTTCGCGGCGCGGTTGGAGTTCATGTCAATCGCCGTGTCCCACCAGATCACGGCGGGAAATTCTCCGTAATGCGTGAGCAACTCCTTTACTTGCGGCACGGCAATCTTGTCAATGTAATCGTCCATGTCGCGCTGCTGCGCCGGATCCCACTTGCCGCCGGAAGCGGAGCCGCCGTTGTTCCAGTCCTGCGCCTGCGAATAATAAAAGCCGAGCTTGATGCCGTATTTTTTGCAGGCGGCGGCGAGTTCCTTCAGCGGATCGCGGCCGAACGGCGTGGCCTGCATGATGTTCCACGGGCTGGCTTTCGTGTCGAACATCGCGAAACCGTCGTGATGCTTCGAGGTGATGACGATGTATTTCATGCCCGCGTTTTTGGCGGTCTTGACCCATTCGTCGGCGTTGAATTTCACCGGGTTGAATTCCTTCGCGTAGGCCTGATATTCAGCCACCGGGATTTTCCCGCGATTCATGATCCACTCGCCGATGCCGGGAATCTGCCTGCCGTTGTAGGTGCCGGCGGGAACGGAATAAACACCCCAATGGATGAACATGCCGAACCGCGCGTCGCGCCACCATGCCATGCGCGCGTCGCGCCGGGCAGGCGTCTCGTTCGCGTAAGGATCGGGACTTGCCTGGGCCGCTGAATTTGTGCCGGCAGCCGAAGCCGTCGTGAAATTTCCAGAAACCAGCGCCAGCGCCAGAACCGGGAAGACAATTCTTCCAAGAATTTTTGCAGGATTCATGAAAACAGTTTTACAACTGTTTCATGGCATTGTCGAGCGCGGCGAGGAGCGGTGTCATGCTGGCTTCCGTTTCGTCGCCCATGTTCGAGATGCGGAACGTCTTGCCCTTGATCTTCCCGTAGCCGCCGTCAATCAGGAAGCCCTGATCTTTAACCAGCTTCTGCAGTTTCGGCACGTCCACGGGAGCGCGACCGCCGGGTTTCGCACCGTTGTTGACGCAAGTGAGCGTAAGCGATTCAAACCCTTTTTCCGGAAACAGCGTGAATCCGTGCTTCGCCGCCCAGTCGCGCACCATCTGATTGGTTTTGCGATGGCGCGCAAAACGGTTTTCCAAACCTTCGGCGAAGAAATCGTCGAGCTTGGATGACAACGCAAAAACATGGCCGATGCTCGGCGTGCTGGGCGTCATGCTTTGCTCCGCGTTTTTCTGGAATTCGACAAGGTCGAAATAATAACCGCGGTCTTTCGCCAGTGTTGCCTTTCCAATCGCCGCTTTCGAGCAGACAAAAACCGCCGTGCCGGGCGGCAGCGCGAACGCCTTTTGCGTGCCGGCGAGCAGCACGTCAATGCCGAGTTCGTCGAACTTGATCGGCAGCGCGCTCATCGAGCTGACCGCGTCCACGATGAACATCACGTCGGGATATTTTTTCTTGAGTGCGGCGATTTCCGCGAGCGGACTCATCACGCCGGTCGAAGTCTCGTTGTGGATTACGGTGAGCGCGTCAAACTGGCCGGTGGCGAGTTTTTTGTCCACGTCCCCGGCGCGAATCGGCGAACCCCAATCCACCTGCAGCGCCTCGGCCTGCTTGCCGCAGCGCTTGGACACGTCGAACCACTTGTCCGAAAACGCGCCGCACATGCAGTTCAGGACTTTTTTGGAGACGAGATTGCGGATCGCGCCTTCCATCACGCCCCAGGCGGACGAGGTGGAAATATAGACGAGCTGTTTGGTGGAAAGCAGTTGCTGGAGCTGCGGCTGGATTTTCGCGTAGAGGTCCTTGAAGCCCTGCCCGCGATGACCGATCATCGGCGAGCAGAACGCTTTGAAGGTTTTTTCGCTGACCTCGACCGGCCCCGGTATGTGCAGTTTGACGTGTGGCATAAATAAAATGACTGCGAAATCTTTCACAAGCGGGCGCGAATTGCAAGGTTGGAGTTCAGGTTTCAACGCGCGCGCCTTGACACTATCACCGATATTGAGCCTGCGGAAGCATCGGAACGCCGCGTTCACGCGGCAGCAGCGTGGTTTGCGTCGTTGCTGCCGCCTGAAGGCGGCGTTCCGGGGCGGGGGTAGTGTCAGGTTGCGCCCATGTTCAACTTTATTGACATAAGGGCTTGACATTCTTGACGCGGCCAGTTTCAAGGGCAAAGGCAAAAAAATTTCCGGTGGCGCGGCGACGGTTCTGGATTTGCCGCTCAATCCGGCCAAGGAACTGAAATCGCTGACCGTCCGCGCGCTGGCGAACGAGGTGGTCATTGGCCTGATGAGCGTGACACTGGCGCGATGATGGTTTAAACCCAAATCCCGAAGTGGCGGGGCGTCAGGCATCCTGCCGCCCCAATACGGCCGTCAATTCAGGCCAAAATATGATTAGCAAATGACAATGGATGTGTTGCCATTGCCGCCGCTTTGATGAAGCTTTGGTCGGTTTAGAATGGAAATTTCCGGAAATATTTTCAACCGCGCAACCGCGCAACCGCGCAACCGCGCAACCGCGTAGAGCGGAGGGGCGGATTATCTTTGCGGCTGACGCCGTTCCCGGCGCGGTCAAATCTTCCAGCCACACGGTCGCATCATTCACCAGTCTGGCTGATGTCGCCAGCCGCACGGTCGGTTCCGCCAGCCTTATGGCTGACGGATTTATCCATACGGCTGGCTCAATCAGCCGCACGGCTAACGCTGGCAACCATCCGGCTGGTTCCTTCGACCATGCGGCTGGACGAATTATCCGTCCGGCTGACGCTCCCAGCCGCACGGCTGGACGAACCAGCCGCGCCAATAAATCATTTATCCGCACCGGTAAATCATCCAGCCGTGAGGTTTTTGGCCAAAAACACGCCAAAACTGGCAAAAACCGCACCTTTTCCCCGTCCAGCCACGCCAACTGCTCAAATAGAAACAGTTGCCCCATGCCGGACGATTTTAGTTTTAACGCGCCACCTCACCCCAACCCTCTCCCCCAACTCCGTTGGCGGAGAGGGGGAAACGCTCGCCGCCGCCAGCGCAAAACAGCGACGGGATTGGCCGGACGGCCATCGGCAAATCAGCAACTGCCCCAACGCTTTTCCCTCTCCCGTCGGACGGGAGAGGGTCAGGGTGAGGGCATTTCCATATCTCCGTAGTCAACCATTAACTAAAAACAAACCATGAAATCAGACTACATTGCACAAAACGACGACGCCTATAACGCGCAACTCCAGACCTTCAAGAACATCATCGCCAATTATAGCGCCCTGCTCGGCGTGACCGCCGCGCAGATTTCCAGTCAGTCCGCCGATGCCCTCTACTTCGATTACACCCTCAAGTGCATGAACCTCATGTCCAATGGGTCATTGCAATGGACGGGCTGGAAAAACCTCACCCGCGCCGGCGGCACCCCGCCCGCCAGCGGCGCGCCCGTGGCCCCGGTGTTTCCCACGGCGGTGCCGGCGGTGGCCCCCGGCATCGAAGTCCGTTTCCGCGCCCTCGTGCAACTCATCAAGGCCAACCCCAATTACAACGAAACCATCGGCCTGGCCCTCGGCATTGAAGGCGCGCAACAGGTCGGCCCCGACCTCACCACCATCCAGCCGGAGATTGACGCCCTCATCTTCGGCAACCATGTCAACATCAAATGGGGTTGGGGCGGCAACGGCGCCTTTCTGGACATTTGCGAACTCCAGGTGGATCGCGGCGACGGCAAGGGCTTTGTGCTGCTGGCCTTTGACACCACGCCCGGCTACACCGACACGCAACCCTTCCCCACCGCCCCGGCCACGTGGACTTACCGCGCCATCTACCGCGTGGGCGACAATCAAGTGGGCATTTGGAGCAACCCCGTGAGCGTCACCGTGCCGGCGTGAAATAAAACTAAAGCCGCAAAACTTAATCTGCCGACAGCCAGCCAATAAACTGCAATAAAAATAATGAAAACAAAATTCCAACTCCTCCTTGTCACGCTGGGGCTGGCTGCGCTGTCCGCAGCCGCGCAAGTGCCCGGCATCATCAGCCACCAGGGCAAAGTCATGGTCAATGGCACCAACTACACCGGCTCCGGCCAGTTCAAGTTTGCCCTCGTCAATGCGGCCGGCACGACGACTTATTGGAGCCACGATGGTTCCAGCACCGGTGGAGCGGCGCCGGCCAGCGCGGTGACGCTGCCGGTGGCGCGCGGCGTGTTCTCCGTGAATCTCGGCGACACCACTGTGGCCAACATGACGCAGGCCATCCCCGCCAGCGTCTTCACCAACGGCGCGGTGTATCTGCGCACCTGGTTCAATGACGGCGCCGACGGCTCGCAGCTCCTCGCGCCCGACCGGCAAATTGTCAGCGTGGGTTATGCGCTGGCCGCCGGCAGTTATGTGGAAACGGATCCGGTGTTTGCCAGCAGCGTGGCCTACAGTATCACCAGCGGGCAGGTGGCCAACTGGAATACTGCCTACAGTTGGGGCAACCACGCCACTTTCGGTTACCTGACCAGTTACACGGAAACCGATCCGGTCTTCGCCGCCAGCGCTGCCCACGGCATCGGGGTGGGCGACATCACGGCTTGGAACGCCAAGGTTCCCTCCACCCGCACGATTTCCACCACCGCCCCGCTCACCGGCGGCGGCGACTTGAGTGCCGACCGCAGCTTGTCCATCGCCCAAGCCACCAATTCCGTCAGCGGTTATCTTTCCAGCAACGATTGGAGCGCGTTCAACGCCAAGGTGGGCGGCGTCACGGCCTCCAGCCCGCTGGCCAGCAGCGGCGGCGCGACTCCCAACCTTACCATTCCGACCGCCAGCGGCAGCCAGGCCGGCGCCCTGTCCAGCGCGGATTGGACCACGTTCAACGGCAAGGTGTCAGCCACCCGGAACATTAACACCACCTCGCCGCTCTCCGGTGGCGGCACGCTGGCCGGCGACCTGACTTTAGCCATGCCCCAAGCCACCAGCACGACCAGCGGCTGGCTCAGCAGCACCGACTGGACCAAGTTCAACAGCGCCTCCGGCCTGGGCGGCAGCGGCACGGCCAATTACTTGCCCCTCTTCACTGCCGGCTCGACGCTCGCTAATTCCATCATCTATCAGAACGCCGTCGGCGGCGACATCGGCATCAAAACGACCTCCCCGGGCTACGACCTCGACGTGAACGGCTGGATTCGCGCGAACACGCTGATCACATCGGGGAATGTCGGCATCAACAACAACTCCCCGCGTTCGACTTACGCTCTCGATGTGAACGGCAGCGCCGGCGTCAACGGCTATTTCATGGTTGATGCCAACGGCCAGAACAATGGCTCGCTCAACCCGGCTTCCCTGATCTTTGGCCCTTGGGGCAGCGTGGAAGGGATCGCCTCCCAACGCACCTCCGCCGGCGGCAACCAGAATGGCTTGGATTTCTACACGAGTGGCTGGAAGCGGATGTCCATTCTCAACGGCGGTTACGTCGGCATCGGGACTACATCTCCCGGAAGCAGTCTCCAGGTCAATGGCGGCATTCGCGCGAATGGCGGCACGCCGGGAAGTGGCGGCGTCAACAACAACGGCTATGCATTTAATGGCGTCAACGGCGGCGACAACGACTCGGGCATGTTCAGTTTTGGTGACGGCGAGATCGATTTTTGTAACAATAACAGTGTCTATGTGTATTTGAAGCCGGATCATACAACCATCAGAAACAACGTCGGCAT
>Ga0224534_1000747_pt1 | contig 19427 bp, 15 predicted proteins | sample 714E12024metaG_FD_172012 | JGI IMG/M metagenome (GOLD analysis project Ga0224534, IMG submission 172012) | Peat soil microbial communities from Stordalen Mire, Sweden - 717 E1 20-24 | ecosystem: Environmental > Terrestrial > Soil > Wetlands > Peat | place: Sweden: Norrbotten County, Stordalen... | reverse complement strand
AAACAAAACATTCAACATTTAACGCCCAACCCTCAATGCCGAAGCAAGCCGTCCGGTAACAATTTAATTGGATGTTCGAAGTTGAATGTTGAATGTTCGATGTTCCCCATTTCCAAACTGGCAGCTTGTTTTCCCCCTCGTCCTTTTGCGCCTTCGTGGTTAATCTTTCCCCATGTCCGCTGAACAGCAAGAGCCGAAAGAACGCAAGACGCTCGACGACCGCCAGAAAATGACCGAGCTGGAGCGCATCCGCCACTCCGCCGCCCATGTCATGGCCACCGCCATCGTCAAGCTCTGGCCCGACGCCCAGTTCGCCTCCGGCCCGGCGGTGGAAAACGGTTTTTACTACGACGTCGAACTGGAACATCGCATCTCGCCGGAAGATTTCCCGAAGATCGAGGAGGAAATGAAAAAGGAAATCAAGGCGAACCACGTCTTCGAGAAAATCACCGTCACGCGCGAGCAGGCCCTGGAAGATTCCAAGAAAGGCCGGCTTGGCGCGCTGGCCGAGCGTCCCAACAATCCAAGTAAATTCAAGATTGGCAACCTTGAAGACATTCCCGAAGGCGAGCCGATCACCTATTACAAGAGCGGCGATTTCATTGACCTGTGTGCCGGGCCGCACGTGATGCGCACCGGCAACATCGGGGCGTTCAAGCTCACCACCGTGGCCAGCGCCTACTACAAGGGCGACGAGAAAAACCCGCAGCTCCAGCGCATCTACGGCACCGCGTTCAAGAACAAGACCGAGCTGGAGGCGTACTTCACGATGATCGAAGAGGCCAAACGCCGCGACCACCGCAAAATCGGGCAGGAGATGGGCCTGTTTGTCATTGACACGGAATATGTCGGGCCGGGCCTGCCGATGTGGCTGCCCAAGGGCGCGGCCATCGTGGAGGAACTGGAAAAACTGGCGAAAGAAACCGAATTTCAGGCCGGTTACGTGCGTGTGAAAACGCCGCACATCGCCAAGGAAAAGATGTATCTCACCTCCGGCCACCTACCGATTCTCTACAAGGATTCGATGTTTCCGCCGATGAAATTAAATCCGGAAAATCTTGAGGCACTTCTTAAAAAGCAGAAGCAACTTAATAAAGAGATTGATGGAATTCAAGACCAACTCGGCAGTGTTTTGGATATGCCTAGTCAGGAAATTACAGAGCCTGAACGGGCCAAATTACTTAAAGAACAAGCCACGAAGAACAAAGAAAAGCTCGATCTTGCTCGTGAAATTGATGCGTTAATTGAACAAGGGGAAAAGTATTACCTCAAAGCGATGAACTGCCCGCATCATCACCGCATTTTTGCGGCGGAGCCGCGCAGTTACCGCGATTTGCCGTTGCGCCTGGCGGAATACGGCACCAACTACCGTTACGAGCAGTCCGGCGAGTTGTTCGGTCTGATGCGCGTGCGGTCGCTCAACATGAACGACGCGCACATCTATTGCACCCCTGAGCAGTTCGCGCAGGAATTCAACGCCGTGAACGAGTTGTATCTGAAATATTTCAAGATTTTCGGATTCGAGAAATACGTCATGCGCTTCAGCACCTCCGCGCCGGAGGGCATGGGCAAGAAATACGTCAACGAACCAAATCTGTGGCTCAAGACCGAAGACATGGTTCGCAAGACCCTCATTGATTCGAAAATCCCTTATGTGGAGATGCCGAATGAAGCGGCGTTCTACGGTCCGAAGATTGACGTGCAGGTGTGGAGCGTCATCGGCCGCGAATTTACGCTGGCCACCAACCAGGTGGACTTTGCCGTGCCCAAACGCTTCGGCCTGGTCTATCGCGACAAGGACAACACCGACAAGACGCCGTTGTGCATCCATCGCGCGCCGCTCGGCACGCACGAGCGGTTCATCGGCTTCCTCATCGAGCATTACGCCGGCAACTTTCCGCTCTGGCTCGCGCCCGAGCAGGTCCGCGTCCTTACGTTGAACGACGATGCGGTGTTGCTGGATTACGCCAAACCCATCGTGAACGAACTCCGCGCGAACTTTGTGCGCTGCGAAGCCGACTTCGGCACCGACCCGATCAAGGCGAAGATTGCCGAAGCCGAGAAAGCCAAAGTCCATACCATGCTCGTCATTGGCGGCCGCGACATGGAAGCGGGAGCGGTTTCTGTCCGCTTGCATGGCAAGGGTAATGTTGGCGCGAAACCGAAGGGCGAAGTGGTGGCGGATATTTTGGCGGCGATCAAGGAACGTCGGGCCTGAAAGGGACCGGTGGCTGACCCATGGGCGATTCCAAAACAGCCGGGAAGCTTTTGATTGGCGGAGGTTACGGGTTGTTTCTGGCGTTCGCCTTCTTTCTTCTTTTTTACCATTTGGACAATCATCTGTTGTGGGGAGACGAAGCGGAGACGGCGGTTCTGGCCAGGAACGTCGCGCGATTTGGCGTGCCGAGGACTTTTGATGGGACCAATTACATTCTCCTCCATAACCAGAGGGACGAAAACCAGGACCATGTCTGGGTCTGGTCGCCGTGGTTGCAGGAATATTTTGCGGCGGGTTCATTCGTCCTTTTTGGTCCGACGACTTGGGCGGCGCGAGCGCCGTTTGCCTTGGTTGGCTGGTGCAGCTTGGTGGCGCTGGCGCTGGTCGCCCACAAAATCTACCGCAGCCATTGGGTGGCCCTGGCCAGCGTGGTGCTGCTGGGCACTTCCGAGGTTTTTCTGCTGCATGCGCGGCAATGCCGTTACTACCCGATTTCGATTTTTGGGGAAATTCTGCTGGTTTACGGCATCCACCAACTGCTTGCCCAAAACCGGCGGGGCATCTGGTTGGCGGCGTTCGCCCTGATATTACAATTTTACAGCAATTACATCGTTGTGGTGGCGAACCTGCCCGCGTTGTTTATTCTGGCCTGGATGCTCCGCAAACAAGGAAAGCCCGCCATGCTGCGCGTGGCCACAGTTTTGGGCATTTTGTTGGTTGCGGCCCTGCCCTGGCTGGTTTACGCGCATCCGTGGGGACAAGCCAACGCAGTCGGCGAAGGAAATTATTTCCGGAAGGCATGGTTGTATCTGGTGGAGTTTCATTTTCATTTTATTCCGCTGTGTTTCCTACTGCTGCCACTCTTCGGTTGGATCTTGGTTCGCAGTAACAGGCAAACGACCGGACCGGATGTTTCAGAACATTGGGAACGGCTTGTGTTGTTCCTGCTGGCGTCACATTTTGCCATCATCCCGCTCGCCCCGGGATTCTACCTGCGTTATCTCTTGCCGATTTTTCCGGTGACGTGTTTGCTGGCCGCCGCATGGATTTTCCGCTGCATCAAATGGCGCACCCTGGCGGTTCTGGTGATTGCCGTCCAGGTCTTGAGCAATGCACTCTCCATGGTCACCGCCTATCCTTTCCGGGGTTCGCACATTTTCCGCCTTCCCCTGCCGGAATATGTGCAGGGCATCGCCGCACCTTACACCGACCGCTTTGCCGATGTGGTGGAATTTTTCAAACGGGAGGCGCGACCGCGGCAAATGGTCCTGTCATTCGATCCGGAATTTCCCCTCAGATTTTACACCCAACTGGCAGTGATTGACGGGGTTCTTATGGCCCCGCCCAAGGGACGTTTGCCGGATTGGATCCTGCCGAGCAGCGCATCCGGGGTTGTGGCGCAGGAGGCGGTTGCACTGCCGGATTTTCTAAAATCTTACTATGAGACGATAACCATCCCGGTGCACGATTCGATCAAGGGTGACAGCATTCCCGAACCGGACGCTTATCAATACCAAAGCGTCCAAAGCCGCGTGCCATTCGTCCTTTACAAATTGAATGCCGGCGCAAGCGACCACGGATCGCGGACACAGGGGCTGTGACCATTGGCATGGCCGAGGCCGCGTGGATATTTTGCTGGCGGTCAAAGCGCGCAAAGCATAATGGATTGGCCGCACGGTGTCTGGAAGTGCGGTTGCAAATGTTCAAGCGTTCAAAATCGTCATCGGGAAGTTTTTTGTCTGCCGGGACAATTCGAATCATTGTTTTCCTGCTCCTTATTCTGTCCGCGGCAACAGCGGTTCGGATCCGCCTTTTGGACATGCCCCTGGAACGGGACGAGGGGGAATACGCCTACGCGGGTCAATTGCTGCTCCAGGATGTCTCTCCGTATAAAGCGGCTTACAACGTCGCGTTGAAATTGCCCGGCACGTGCGTGGCGTATGCGCTCATCATGGCGGTGTTCGGGCAGACGGCGGCCGCCCTTCACGCTGGGGTGATTTTGGTCAACCTCGCCACGGCGGGGCTGGTCTTTGTGCTGGCGCGGCGCATCTACGGGGATGGCGCCGGGGTGGTTGCCGCCGGAACGTACGCCCTGCTCTCCATCGTGCCGGAAACGATGGGGCTGGCCGCTCACGCAACCCACTTTGTCATGTTGCCGGCGCTCGCGGGCGTCGTCCTGCTCCAAAATCTGGATGACCACACTTCGGCGGCGCGGATTTTTTTTGCCGGACTGCTTGTCGGGCTGGCGGTCTTGATGAAACAAACGGGCGTGGCCTTCGGACTTTTTGCGGCCGGTTGGGTTTTGTGGTGCGAATTTTCGTCCGATCAAAGACAGTGGCGGCGACTGGTGGCGCGTCTGGCCTGGCTGGCACTGGGCGGGCTGCTCCCGTTTATCCTGACGTGTTTCATCATCGTCCTTGCCGGCGACGTTCATCAATTTTGGCTATGGACATTTGAATACGCCCGCGAGCATGCCTCGGTAATCACGTTCGCCCAGGGAATAAAAACACTGGTCAGTGTTGTCGTCCCGCTGTTCAAAGCTGCCCCGGGATTGTGGGGCTTGGCGGTGCTGGGCCTCATCCTGCTCTTTTGTGAGCCGTCCCTGCAACGCTGGCGGGCTTTCGTTGCCGGCTTTGCGGTTTTTTCGTGTGTTGCGGTCTGGCCCGGATGGCGGGGACATTACTTTATCCAATTGCTTCCCGCCGCGGGTTTGCTGGCGGCTGCAGCCTTCCACGTGGTTTCCGGCTTCCTGGCCCGGCGCACCTTTTCCCTGCCCATGGCGACGGTGCCTTCCCTGGTTTTTGCCGTGGCCGCCGCCAGTTTGCTGATTCAATGGAGCACCTTTTTCTTTTTACTCAGTCCCGCGCAGGCGAGCCGCGCGGTTTATGGCACAAATCCATTTCCCGAGGCGGTGGAGATTGGCCGGTATCTGGCGTCCCACAGTGCCCCCGGGGCTCGGATTGCGGTGCTGGGATCCGAACCGCAGATATACTTTTACAGCCATCGTCGTTCGGCCACCGGATACATTTGCATCTACCCTCTCATGGAGCCACAGCCCCATGCGGTTGAGATGCAAAAAGAGATGATCCGGGAAATTGAGAAGGCCAATCCTGATTATGTGGTGTTTGTTCATGTCAAAAATTCCTGGTTGCAGTATTCGGATTCCAATCCGTTGATCTTTGATTGGTTCGGAAAGTATCAACGGGAGCACCTGCAATTGGCCGGCTTGGTGGAAATTGCACCCGATGGCCCGACGGAATACCGATGGTTTGACCGGCCGGAAACCAACGTGCAAACGACGGCGGAATCGTGGCTGGCAATTTTCAAGCGCCGCGCTGACGGTGCGAAACCGGAGCGGAATTGATTGCGAATCACCGGCCGGTCAACGAAAATGCCGCGGTGAGCTGGAACGAATAAGCCGGTAGAAATCAAGCTCCGTCAGGAGCGACATTTGGTTTACGCCGCTCCGCTGGAGCTTGGAAATTTTGTTTCCACGTTCTACAAATATTCCGCGCCTACGGCGCTGGTTCACAACGAGTTTCCACATCATCGCCCGGTGAATTTTCGCCGGCACGCCATCCTGCGTTTGACACTTTCGCGGTGATTCACTATTGTCGCATTCCGTAAAACCAACAACGAAAGTCCGGAAAAGTTATGCCGCCGAAAATTGCCGAAAAGCCCGCCGCTGAAACCAAAGCCGCCGCGTCGCACCAGCGCGAACTCGACGCTGCCATTTCCACCATCACCAAGAGTTACGGCGAAGGCAGCATCATGCGCCTCGGCGATGCCCGGGCGCTGGTCAAAATTGACGTGATTCCGACCGGCGCGCTCGCGCTGGACCTGGCGCTCGGCGTCGGCGGGATTCCGCGCGGCCGCGTCGTGGAAATCTTCGGGCCGGAATCTTCGGGCAAGACCACGCTGATGTTGCACGTCATCGCCAGCGCGCAAAAAACCGGCGGCCTGGCGGCGTTCATTGACGCCGAGCACGCGCTCGATCCGGGCTACGCGAAAAAACTCGGCGTGAACCTCGATGATTTGCTCGTGTCGCAGCCGGACAGCGGCGAGGAAGCGCTGACGATTTGTGAAACGCTCGCGCGCTCGAATGCGCTGGACGTGATCGTGATTGATTCCGTCGCCGCGCTGGTGCCGAAGGCCGAGCTCGAAGGCGAGATGGGCATGGCGACGATGGGCATGCAGGCGCGGCTCATGAGCCAGGCGTTGCGCAAGCTCACCGCCGTCCTCGCCAAGTCCAAGACGACGTGCATTTTCACCAATCAATTGCGCGAAAAAGTAGGCGTGATGTTCGGCAATCCCGAAACGACGCCCGGCGGCAAGGCGCTGAAATTTTACGCGAGCGTCCGACTCGACATCCGCCGCAAGGACACGCTCAAGGACGACGCGGGCAACGCCATCGGCAATCATGTCCGCGTCAAAGTCGTCAAAAACAAGGTCGCGCCGCCGTTTGCCGAGGCCGAGTTCGACATCATTTACAATCACGGCATCAACAAGGAAGGCTGCATCCTCGACGTGGGCATTGAGCACGGCGTCGTGGACAAAAAAGGCGCGTGGCTGCAATTCGAGGGCGAGTTGATCGGCCAGGGCAAGGAGGCCGCGCAAAAGGCAATGGCCGAAAAACCAGCGCTGGCCAAAAAGATTGTCGAAGCGATTATGGCGAAACGTAACGCCGCCCCCGCCATCAAATAAAAAGCCGAAGAAAGCTGCTTTGAAATCGTTGGGATGGGTTTCAGGACAAAGGCGAAACGCAGTGCTTGAAATCCCGCCTGTCGTTTCATCGCAAACGGCGGTTAAGGCGTCAATCGTAGTAGATTCAAAGAAAGAGAAAAAATAAAATTCTCAACCGTTCTTGGAATCTCTGGGCTTGCGCTCTTGTTTATTGCGGTGGCGATAGATTCAGCCGAGCAGATTCAATCCCATAATGGATTGCATTTTCGAGTGTTACACGCAGCCTCATTTATATTGCTGTTCTCATTTATGAGTTCGCTTCGGGAAAATAAAATTAGGACACTACCAAATCAGAATTGTTATTGACGGAAAATGCACAGTTGATTCAATTAAAAACTCCATCCTCCATAGCACACCATGAAAATAAACGACGACCACATGTATCACGGCGCTGCCCTGACCCAGATTGCAGAGCATCCGCAATTTACCGCTATAAACGCCTTCAAACACAACGGCGCAATATCTCGGAGTTCATTCATCATCAACACCGATATTGGCGTTTATCTCAAATACGCAACGAAGGCTACAAAGCCTTTTGACGAGTTTCCATTCACGTTTCTTACGCCTAATCTTGGAGAACTGAACGAGTTGGAATCTCATTTTGAAAAAGTCTATCTCGGTCTTGTGTGTGTCTCCGCAAAGCAGGTTTGTGCCATTTCTTACGAGCAGTTCAAAGGACTTTTAGCAGCGCGGCGTGAGGCGAAGGGAGGCGATGAGTCAACATACACCGTTCTTGTGACCGTTCCAACGGGACAGCGCTTTCGTGTTTACGTCAATCAACCGGGGGAGAGAAAAACATCGCTTGGCACAATTATTGTTCCTCGCAACACTTTTCCGGGATGTCTTTTCGCATGAAGAAACCCAAATACATGCGCGGCTTATAAATTTCAAATTAAGACACTACCCGAAGCTGCGCTTGCTTTCCAAACCGCGCCAATCCATGCTATGGTTCATTTTCGGCTCCGCATGACGGGGCGTTGATTTGACATGAGCAGTATTTCTGAAGTCGAAATTGATCTGGAAAAGCTTTTCCTGCCCGCTTGGGCGCAGGGAAAACCGGCCGCCAACCCCTACGCGAAATTCGCCGGCGAACCCGCCGGACGCGATGACCGCCCGCGCGAAGGCCGGCGCGGAGGACCGCGCCCGGACTCGTTCGGTGAACGCCGCGGACCCCGTCCGCCGCGTTCCGGGCCCAAGTTCGGCGACCGCAAGAAGGGATTTCCCCGCAGCGACGACCGGCGCGATGACCGGCGTGAGCGCGAGCAGCGCGAGCCATTGGCGCCGTTGCCGGAAATCACCGTCACCTTTTTACCGGACGAAAACGGCGTCGAATCGCTTGCCCGCCAGATCAAGGTAACCGGCCGCGCTTATCCGCTGTTCCAGATTGCGCAAATCGTTTTGGCGAAGCCGGAGCGTTACGCCGTCCTGCTCGGAGTGAAGAAAAACGCCGATGGCACGGTCATACAGCCGCTGTTCGCCTGCGCGCTCGACGACACGCCGTGGTTGAGCGAGAACGAGGCCGTCGCGCACGTGCTCAAGGTTCATTTCGCCACGTTTTACCAGGCCGAACGCACCGCCACGGAACCGCCCAAGGGCAAATACACCTTTGTGGCGCAATGCGGCATGAGCGGCAAGATTCTCGGCCCGCCGAACCACCACGATTACCAGAACCAGCTCCGCAAGCTGCACGCCGAGCGGTTCTCCCGGATGCCGTTCGACGCCTTCAAATCGCGCGTGAAAATCGTGAAGGACGAGGAAGTCGTCAAAAAGTGGGTCGAGGACCAAAGTTTCACGACCGAATACACCTGCCTCAACGTGCCGGAGCCGCTCAAGCTCCCGAGCCGGGAGGAGGTGGAGAAACATTTCCGCGCCGTCCACAAGGACACCATCATCAAGCCGGTGGAATCGCACACGGTCGGCGGCGTGTTGAGCCGCAACCTCCGCTGCCAGGCATTGCAGCAGCTCGTGCGCAGCGATTGGGAACGGCAGAAATATTTTCCGCTGCAGCTGGCCACCGGCCTCAGCCGGCAATTTGCCACGCACGGCCTGCATTTCTTCAAGGTCAACAAGACCTTCACGCATGTTTCCGTCGCCCGCCCGCAATTTCTCGACCTGGAAACCACGCCGGTTTCGGAAAGCATCAAAAGCATTGTCGGCCACATCAACACGCATCCGAAATGCACCCGGCGGCAATTGATCGAGGCCCTCGCGCCGTCGCCCAAGAAACCGACGGTCATTGAAATTAAACCGGCCGCACCGGCGGCAACCGTGCCCGCGCCCGACGCGAGTGGCGAAGCCGCCGCTGCGCCGCAGGATTCTTCCGCAGCTCCAGCAGCTCCCACAGCTCCCGCGGCCGATGAGCCGACGCCGGAACAGACCGTTATCATTGCCGATTTGCACTGGCTGGTGCATCAGGGCCACGTCCTTGAATTTGCCGATGGCCGGATGGACACGGCCAAAAAGCCCGTGCCCCGGCCGCCCAAACCGGAAGCAAAACCGACGGAGGCGAAGCCGGCTACAGAAGGCGAGGCCGCTCCAACCACGGTTGAACCGGAGGGAGAGACCCCGATTTTGACCGAGGCGGAAATTCCCGCGTCGGAACCGGAGCCGGCCGTTGAGCCGGAACCAGCCGCGGAAGCAACGGCTGAAACTCCGGTGCCGGCCGAACCTGCCGCCGATGTGCCCGCGAGTGAACCGGCGACCGATGCCTCCGCAGATGAGCCGGCGGCGGAGGATATCCCGTCGCCTTCGTAGCCGCCGACGTCAGTCGGCGCAAATTTCCTTTTGATCAGCGCGGACTGACGTCCGCGGCTACGATTAACAGGACAAATCCTTGCTTTCCTTAATCCTGTGCGCTGCTAACCTGCCCCCATGGCTTTTTCAAAGTTAGGTCTCTCTCCGGCGACTCTTGAAGGTGTGCGCGCGGCGGGTTACATCACTCCCACGCCGATTCAGCTCCGCGGCATTCCGCTCATCCTGGCCGGACGCGACATCATCGGCAGCGCCCAAACCGGCACGGGCAAGACCGCCGCGTTTGCGCTGCCCATTCTCACGAAACTGGACCGGCACGCGCCCGGTCCGCGCGCGCTCATTCTCGAACCGACGCGCGAACTTGCCGCGCAGGTTGAAACGGCCATCCGCGATTTTGCGCGCTTCACCAATTTGAAGGTCTCCGTCGTCTATGGCGGCGTTGGTTACGGACGGCAGTTGGACGATTTGCGCGCGGGCACCGACGTCCTCGCCGCCACGCCGGGTCGTTTGCTCGATCATCTCGAACGCGGCACGGTGCGTCTGGACAAGGTCCAATTTCTCGTGCTTGACGAGGCCGACCGGATGCTGGACATGGGATTCCTGCCCGACGTGCGCCGCATCGTCGAACGCTGCCCGCGCCAGCGCCACACCTCGCTGTTTTCCGCGACGATTCCGCCGCAAATTGAAACGCTCATTCAATGGGCGATGCGCAGTCCCGAAACGATTGAAATCGGCGCGCGCCGGACACCGGCCGAAACGGTGAAACACGTCATTTATCCCGTGGCCGATTCGCAGAAATCCGACCTGCTGCTCGAACTGCTGAAACGCGTGAATTTCAACTCGGTGCTGATCTTTTGCCGGACGAAGCACGGGGCCGACCGCGTCGTGGGATTGCTCAAGCGCAACAATCACGCCGTGGCCGTGCTGCACTCGAACCGCACGCAGAAGGAGCGCGAGCAGGCGCTCAAGGGTTTCCGCGACGGACGATTTGAAGTGCTCGTGGCGACGGACATCGCCGCGCGCGGGCTGGACATCGCGGACGTGAGCCACGTCATCAACTACGACGTGCCGCAGCATCCGGAGGATTACATCCATCGCATCGGGCGCACGGGCCGCGCGGAAGCGCACGGCGACGCCTTCACCATCATGACCGCCGAGGATGGCAGCCACGTCTTCGCCATCGAACGTTTCATCAGCCAGAAAATCCCGCGCGTGAAACTGGAGAATTTCGATTACAAATACACCATGCTGTTTGAGGAGGGAAAACCCGGCCAGCCCAAAGCCGGTTACGGCGGCAAAGCGCGCGGCGTGCGCGTCCACGGCGGTTACCACTTCGCGCCCGGTGGCCGGAGAAGGTAAATTCTGCAACGGAATTGGCGGAGCGGTGTTCATTCAATTGTATGAGTGAACAGGAAAATAAATCTTCGTTCAAACCCGACCTGTTTTTTTGGGGCGTGGTGGTTGTTTGTCTGTTGGGGTTATTTGCTTTGGTAGCGATACCAAATTTTATCAACGAACCAAATACTTCTCCTGCGAATGCTTGCATCAATAACATGCGGCGAATTGATGCTGCAAAGGTCGAATGGGCATTAGAACATAATGCAAAAACAAATGACGTCGCCACGGTAAGCGACATCAAGCCTTACCTCAAACTTGATGCGAAAGGCAATCTTCCGAAATGTCCATCTGGCGGCATTTACACGATTGGGAAAATTGGCGAGCCTGTGACTTGTTCACTCAGCAACACCGTCACCCCAGCCCACGTTTTGCCCTGAGCCGCGGAGCGGCGACCGGGAGTAGCCCACGGTGACAACCATGGGTTTGCGAAACAAGCGGCTCAAGCTCCGTCAGGAGCGGTAGAAAATTATTTACCGAACAACGCTTCTTTCGCCCCATCCGGGGCTTATATCCGTTTGAACAATTACCCACGGCTCACGCCGTGGGCTATTATCTTCCGCGCCTCCGGCGCTCCCAAATGCCGCCGCCGGATTCGAAAAACGTCCGCTGATTCATGTCCAAAAAAAACCGCCCTCGCGGCGCGGGCCGGAGGGCGGTGGTTGAAACTCAGCGGTTACTTGCCAACCGACTTTTCTTCCGGAATCCGCATGCAGTAGAACGAGCGATAGACGAAGACCAGCGCGACCACGAAGAAGAACACGCCGATGCCGGTCTTCACGGCCTGGTCTTTCATCGTCACCACAATTTCCACGGCGAGCAGGCCGAACAGCGTGGTGAATTTAATCACCGGATTCATCGCCACGGACGAGGTGTCCTTGAACGGATCGCCCACGGTGTCGCCCACGACGGTGGCGGCGTGCAATTCGGTGCCCTTCTCGCGGAGGTCCACTTCGACGATTTTCTTGGCGTTGTCCCACGCGCCGCCGGCGTTGGCCATGAAGATGGCCTGGAACAGGCCGAAGAACGCGATGCCAATCAGGTAGCCGATGAAGAAATACGGGTTGAAGAACGGCAACGCGAGCGCGAAGCAGAACACCACAATAAAGATGTTCCACATGCCCTTCTGCGCATAAACGGTGCAGATGCGGACGACTTCCTTGCTGTCCTTCGCCGAGGCGGTGGTGGAGTCGAGTTTTATGTGCTCCTTGATATAGACCACCGCGCGATACGCGCCGGTGACGACCGCCTGGCAGGAGGCGCCGGTGAACCAGTAAATCACCGCGCCGCCCATGATGAGACCGAGAATAATTTCCGGCTGCACGATGCTCAAGGCGTCAACGACCGGCTTGAACGGACCGGCAATCCCGGAAGCCACCTGGCCCTCATACATGCGTTGCAGCAGCATGATGATGCCGAACACCATCGTGGTCGCACCGACGACGGCGGTGCCGATGAGCACGGGCTTGGCGGTGGCCTTGAAGGTGTTGCCCGCGCCGTCGCCCTTTTCGAGTTGATACTTGGCGTTCTCAAAGTCCGCGTCGAAACCGAAGTCCCGTTTGATTTCCGCCTTGATGTCCTTGCGGCCTTCAATCTGGCTCAGTTCATAAATAGATTGGGCGTTGTCGGTGACCGGGCCGTAGCTGTCCACGGCAATCGTCACCGGCCCCATGCCGAGGAAGCCGAAAGCCACGAGGCCGAACGCGAAGATCGGCGTGGCGAACAGGAATTCCGGGGGCATGAGCGAGAGGAGCGCCGGGTTCTGGGAAAAGAAATACGAGGTGGCCATCAACACCATGATGCACAGCCCCATCCAGAAGGCCGAGTAGTTGCCGGCCACAAAACCCGACAGGATGTTCAGCGACGCGCCGCCGTGCCTGGAGCAATTGGTCACTTCCTTGACGTGCCTCGAGTTGGTGCTGACAAACACCTTGGTGAATTCCGGAATCAGCGCACCGGCCACCGTGCCGCAACTGATGATGACCGACAGCACCCACCACAGCGCGGGCTGGGCGGTACCGTTGGCGTCAGTGAAGTCACCCAGGAGCAGTTTGCTGGCGATGAAGGTGATGATGATGGACACCGCCGAAGTGAGCCACACGAGGTGGGTCAGCGGGGCTTCAAAGTCGAAGTCTTTCTTGCCGCTGAACATGGCCTTGCTGATGGCTTCGTTTATGAAGTAGGACACCAGCGAGGTCACGATCATCAGCGCGCGCATGGTGAACAGCCAGACAATCAGCGTGGCGCATATTTTCGGGCTGGCCGCCAGGGCCAGGGCGAGAAACGCGATCAACGCCACGCCGGTCACACCGTAGGTCTCAAAGCCGTCCGCCGTCGGGCCGACCGAGTCGCCGGCGTTGTCGCCGGTGCAGTCCGCGATCACGCCGGGATTCTTAGGGTCGTCTTCGGGCAGCTTGAAAACGATTTTCATCAGGTCGGAGCCGATGTCGGCGATCTTGGTGAAGATGCCGCCGCAGATGCGGAGCACGCTGGCGCCGAGCGATTCACCTATGGCGAAGCCGATGAAGCAGGGACCGACGAGTTCGCGCGGCAGGAACATCAAAATGCAGATCATGAAGAACAATTCGACGCAGACCAGGAGCAGGCCGACGCTCATGCCGGAGCGGAGGGGGATGCCCAGCGTGGCGAACGGGTTGCCCTTGAGCGCGGAGAAAGCGGTGCGGGAGTTGGACACGGTGTTGATGCGGATGCCGAACCATGCGACACCGTAGGAACCCAGGATGCCGAGCACCGAAGCGAGCAGGATGACCACCACGTTGCCCATTGAGTTCCCCTGGAGAACCTTGAAATAGTAAACCATGCAAGCCGCGATGAGCAGCCAGAGGATGGCGAGGAACTTGCCCTGCGTGAACAGGTAGGTTTTGCAGGTTTCCCAAATCATGTGGGAGACCTTGGCCATGCTCTCATGCACGGGCAACGCCTTGGTCTGCTTGTATTGCACCAGGCCGAACAGGGCGCCGACGCCGCAGAGCAAGATGCCGAGATACATCAGCATTTCGCCGCTGATGCCGCCCAATCCGGCGAATTTGACTTCGCTCAGAGAAGGAATTTTGATGTCCGCCTCACCGGCAAACACGTTGGTTGCAAGGCCGAACAAGCAGAACGTCGCAAGTGCCCACAAGGAAACTTTAGTTTTTTTCATATAAAAGGTGTCGCGGACGGAGGCTAACAAAGCCCCCCCTCGCCGCCAACCATTTTTGGCAAAGAACTCTCCAAAAATTGAACTGGATTGCGCCAAAACCTGACAATTTCACGCCTTTCCGGGCCTGTGACTTGGTCATAAGCAAGCCCATTGAAATTCGAGAACGAGGACGAGGACGAGGACGAGCAAAAACAGTCGAGTCACTGGCGCACGCATTTGACCTTGTCGCTCACGGTGCGTTTCCTCATCTTTGCGGTGATGGACGAACGCGCGGTTTCCACTTTGAACAAACCTGACGTGGCGTTGGAACTGACGCTGCGCCCGTCGCTCTTTTCCGAATTCACCGGCCAGCTCAAGGTCAAGGAGCGCCTCGGAATCGCCGTGCAAGCGGCGAAACAGCGGAAGGAAGCACTCGATCACATTTTATTGAGCGGTCCGCCCGGCCTGGGCAAAACCACGCTCGCTTACATCCTCGCCAAGGCCATGGGCGCAAACCTCAAATGCACCAGCGGCCCGACCATCGAGAAAGCCGGCGACCTCGCCGGTCTGCTGACGAATCTCGAGGAAGGCGACGTGCTGTTCATTGACGAAATCCATCGTCTCCAGAAAACCATCGAGGAATATCTGTACCCGGCGATGGAGGATTTCAAACTGGACATCATCATTGACCAGGGGCCGAACGCCCGGAGCGTGCGGCTGAATCTCCCGCGCTTCACCCTCATCGGCGCGACCACGCGCAGCGGCCTGCTCACCGCGCCGTTGCTCACGCGCTTTCCCATGCGCGAGCGGCTGGATTACTACGTCGCCGGGGATTTGGAGACGATCATCGTCCGCTCCGCCCGTTTGCTGAAGGTGGAAATCGAACCCGCCGGCGCGCACGAAATCGCCCGGCGCAGCCGCGGCACGCCGCGCATCGCGAACAACCTGCTCCGGCGCGTGCGTGATTACGCGCAGGTCCGGCACGACGGCCGCATCACCGCCGACGTCGCGGACAAGGCGCTGGCCATGCTGGAAATTGACCAGAACGGCCTCGACGAAATGGACAAGCGCATCCTCGAAGCCGTCATCGTGAAGTTCGGCGGCGGGCCGGTGGGCGTGAATTCGCTGGCGGTTGCCGTGGGTGAGGAACCGGACACGATCGAGGAAGTCTATGAACCGTATCTCATCATGGAAGGCTACCTGAACCGCACGTCCCAAGGCCGCGTCGCGACGGAGTTGAGCTACAAAAAGCTGGGATTGAAGCCGGCAACGGGAAACCAATCCAAACTTTTTTAGCGTTACGCGCCTGCCAAATTTCGATTTTCGGTTAACCGCCCTTGACATCCGTGACGCGGTGATACAAATTAGTCTCACGATGAAAACAGCAACCGTCAGGGATTTGCGCAACCGTTTTCCACGCGTCGCCGCGTGGATTTCGGAAGGCGAGCCGGTGGAAATCACCAAGGCCGGCAAACTTTTTGCGCGTCTGATGCCCGCCACGCCGGAGAAACCGCGCAAGCTCGTCAAACCGGACATCATGGCCCAGTTAAAGGAAACCTGGGGCGACCGCGTTTTCTCCGCCAGGGAAGTCGCCGAGATGCGCGCGGCGGAATTGGAAGGCGAGGAAGGGTGATTGCCTTCCCGGACACGTCGTTTCTGTGCGCGCTTTACGTGCAGCAGGACAATTCCCCGGCGGCGGCGGCGCATTTCAAATCCATGCCGGAAGCGTTGCACGTTTCCGGCCTGCTGCTTTATGAATTCCGGCAAAGCGTTCGCTTTCAAATCTGGCTTCACAGCCGGGACAAACAAAAAAGTTATCCCCAAGCCATCGCGGAAGCGGCGCTCGCCAAACTCCAGGCCAACATGGACACGGGCGCGGTGGCCGTTGCCTCCGTGGATTGGGCGGATGTGCATCGCCTTGCGGAACGGCTTTCGGCCAGACACACCGGCGTGCATGGACACCGGGCGTTTGACGTGCTGCACGTGGCGACGGCGTTGCACCTGGGCGCGCGGGAATTTCTGACCTTCGACGCCAGCCAGCGCAAACTGGCCGCCGCCGAAAAATTGAAGGCGAAACCGTGAAACTGGCGCGCAACCTGGGTGTGATTGCGCGGAGCATCGCCGAGGACCTGCACATCAAACCGCGCGTGGCAGTCGTCGCGGCTCATTGAACCGGAAATTGCCCCTGTCCGGCACCCTGTCATTTTGCCTGTGGCGGGCGCCGGCAAACGGGATTACCTTGAACCTTGTGAAAAAAATGGCTGTGCCGATTCTCATGGCGCTGGCAATCCTGCCCCGGGAAGGACGCGGACAGACCAACGCCACCCCGGCGGGTGAGGAGGACCATTTCGCCGCCGAGCGCCGGCGCATGGTGAAAGAACAATTATCAAGTTCGGGATATGGCATCACCAATGCGCGCGTGCTGGCCGCCATGGGCAAGGTCCCGCGTCACGAGTTCGTCCCGGCGGAACTCCGGCACCGGGCTTACGCCGATGGCCCGTTGCCCATCGGTTTTGACCAGACCATTTCCCAACCTTACATCGTTGCCTTCATGACCGAGCAACTGGATCCCAAGCCGACGGACCGCGTGTTGGAAATCGGGACCGGTTCGGGTTACCAAGCCGCGGTGCTCGCCGAATTGGCGGGGGAGGTTTACACCATCGAAATCGTTGACGCGCTGGCGCAACGCGCCGGGGCCGACCTGAAGCGTCTCGGTTACGCGAACATTCATGTGCGTGCCGGGGACGGCTTCCAAGGCTGGCCGGAAGCCGCGCCGTTCGACGCGATCATCGTCACTTGCGCGCCGGAGAAAGTGCCGCCACCGCTCGTCGAACAACTCAAGGACGGTGGACGGATGATTATTCCCGTCGGGCCCATGGGAGACCAGGAACTGGTGTTGCTCCGCAAGCAAGGAGAACAATTGGAGAAGCACGCCGTGCTGCCCGTGCGCTTCGTGCCCATGACCGGCGGGGCGCGGCGCTGATTCAGGCGTAGTGGCGACTCGGCAGAGCGCCGCAAACTCATCGAACGATCAGCGGCGCTCTGCCGAGTCGCCGCTACGAGCAGCTTTTTCCTTTCGCTTCCCGCGCAATCCGTGTTTCATCCGTGGCGGTTTGAACTATGCCTAAACGGACAGACATTCATTCAGTGCTCATCATCGGCGCCGGACCGATCATCATCGGCCAGGCGTGCGAGTTCGATTATTCCGGCACCCAGGCCTGCAAAGCCCTCAAGGAGGAAGGTTACCGCGTTATCCTCATCAACTCCAACCCGGCCACCATCATGACCGACCCGGAGTTCGCCGACCGCACCTACATCGAACCCATCACGCCCGAGTGCGTCGAAAAAATCATCGCGCGCGAGTTGGAAGAGATGAAAAAGATGGGCGTCCCAGTAAGCGCTTCCGTAGCCGCGTCTCGTAAGAGCGCGGACGAGTCCGCGAACTCACGTTCGCGGCTACAAGCACCCCACAAACTCGTCCTGCTCCCAACCCTCGGCGGCCAGACGGCTTTGAACACAGCCATGGCCTTGCATCGCTCCGGCGTGTTGGAAAAATACGGCGTCGAAATGATCGGCGCGAAGCCGGAAGCCATTCACAAGGGCGAGGACCGTGAAGCGTTCAAGCAACTCATGCTCAGCATCGGCCTCGACGTTCCGATTTCCGGCACCGCGCACAACCTGGACGAAGCCCGCGCCGTGACGGAAAAAATCGGGCGTTTTCCCGTCATCATCCGGCCGGCGTTCACCCTCGGCGGCACGGGCGGCGGCATCGCCTACAATCGCGATGAATTCGACGAACTCGCCAAGCGCGGCCTGGACCTCTCGCCGGTCAGCGAAATCCTTGTCGAAGAATCGCTGCTCGGCTGGAAGGAATTTGAAATGGAAGTCATGCGCGACAAGGCCGACAACTGCGTCATCATCTGCTCCATCGAGAACTTCGACCCGATGGGCGTCCACACCGGCGACAGCATCACCGTGGCGCCCATTCAGACGCTCACCGACAAGGAATTCCAGATCATGCGCGACCAGAGTTTTGCCGTGATCCGCGCCGTGGGCGTCGAGACCGGCGGCTCGAACATCCAGTTCGCCGTGAACCCGGACAACGGCCGCATGGTCATCATCGAGATGAACCCGCGTGTCAGCCGCAGCTCCGCGCTGGCGTCCAAGGCCACCGGCTTTCCCATCGCCAAAATCGCCGCCAAACTCGCCGTCGGCTACCTGCTCGACGAACTCAAAAACGACATCACCCGCGAAACCCCGGCCAGCTTCGAGCCGAGCATTGACTACGTCGTCACCAAGGTGCCGCGTTTCGCCTTCGAGAAATTCGCGCAGGCCGACCCGACGCTGACGACGCAGATGAAGAGCGTGGGCGAAGCGATGGCCATTGGCCGCACGTTCAAGGAAAGCCTGCAAAAATGCCTGCGCTCGCTGGAGATTGGCCGCAGCGGCCTGGGCGGCGACGGCAAACCGTGGCGCATTGGCACGGAAGTCTATGGCGACCGCGACATCCTCCCGCGCGACGTCATCAGCCGCAAACTGAGTGTGCCCAATGCCGAACGCATTTTCTTCATCCGCCACGCCCTCCGCGCCGGCTTCACCATTGATGAGATTTTCAACCTCACGAAAATTGACCGCTGGTTTCTGGTTCAAATAAAAGAAATTGTCGATTTCGAAGAGGAGTTGGCGGGGACGAAGAATTGAGCGATGATTGAAGACAATGTGCAAGTATGTGCCGTGCTTCGGCATTTCAAGTCTGATTCTCTATACCTTGCCTTTGGAGATGAATTTTGGATTCAGGAGTTGAATGAGGCGGATAGAAAACAGCTTGCTAGCGATCTCAAGCATTTTAACAACTATCCATACGATAAGCATCTTGTTTGTAGGTGGTATTACATCGGGCGAGGAAAGAGCCTTAGCGTGCTGCGGGATAATACGCTCGCGCTTTTTGGCCCGCTGTTTACCGCGATGAAGCTGTTTAAGACAGGACACTTGCTCATGCCATTGTGCTTCTACTGCCATCGGAAGAAGTGGCGGGATATGGCGTTACATGGCGAAGAAAATTATGGCGTCGGATATGGCTTAACAGCCCGTTAAAAAAGTCCTTTGGATAATTGAACGAGAGTGCGGGGGAAACGTCTGATTTTTATGTCACTTGGAAAGCGCAGACCACAACAGAAC
>Ga0224534_1000745_pt1 | contig 19442 bp, 12 predicted proteins | sample 714E12024metaG_FD_172012 | JGI IMG/M metagenome (GOLD analysis project Ga0224534, IMG submission 172012) | Peat soil microbial communities from Stordalen Mire, Sweden - 717 E1 20-24 | ecosystem: Environmental > Terrestrial > Soil > Wetlands > Peat | place: Sweden: Norrbotten County, Stordalen... | reverse complement strand
GTAACACCTACGTGCTGTGGGGTACACGGCCCGAGCCACTACAACATCCTCACCGGCTTGACCGGTGATGAGAATGAAGGAAAGGTCGGGGTCCTTATCTTGTTATCTTGCAACAGCTTCAAGGCACAGGCCGCATCAGAGCCTGGATTACGAGACTCCATCAAGTGGGTACTATAATAGCCAGGAAGGTTATATAATCTACCTCATGGACGCATTAGGGTGAGCATTTCCGGTGCTGATGTGGAATATTCTCAAGAAATCACGCCTTATGAAATAAGTACTGCTGTTTATTTCTTCTTTTTCCGTTTCGCTCCTGCATGACTGAACATAAACCTCATGAATAGGAAACAGGTAACGGGGAAATGGATAAGAAGAAACAGTCATGGAGGTGTGTCCAATGCCAAAAACCCTGATCTGTAAACTGCCCGAAAATGAGGTCGTAGAAATCCCTGTGCCACAGGAGATGCCTTATATGCCACTGACAGATGAGCCGGAAGTGCCGGAACCCGAGCAGGTATAAATATGCGTGCGGTTCCAAAAAAATACGGCCTCGCAGTAACATTGATTCTTGTGTGCCTGGCGGTTCTTACTCCCCACTACACCGCGCTCATAGGGCACCCGGGTTTCCGGAAGGCCGGGCTGTTGCTGAATAAGTTCGCCGCCGACACCAACCTCAACCGGACTTCAATACGGAGCCAGACCAAACCGGCACTGCCGACGGAGCCGGCAGCACGCCCACGGGGAGTTGTCTATAGTTGGCCCGGCGCCGGCAAAATGGTGGCCATCACTTTCGACGATGGCCCCTCGAAGAAGTTCACGTCGTTATACCTAGATGTACTTGACAGGTATGGGGTACATGCCACATTTTTTCTAATTGGGCGCAATGTTCAGGAGAACTCCGGTCTGGCCGCCAAGATTGCCGGGGGCGGTAACGAGCTTGGTTGCCACTCCTTCGACCACCGCAATCTTGAGCAGATGGACCCGGCCGCGGCCATACAGGAAATCACATCGGCCAGGCAGTTGATTGAGCGGGATTCACATACGCAGGTTTTTCTGTTCAGGCCACCGGGCGGTCACCTGAACCAGCCGCTGATCAATCTGATCAATGGGATGGGTATGGAAATCGTCCTCTGGAGCATCGATCCCGGTGATTGGTATGCAAGGCCAGAGAAGATCATCGATACTGTGCTCACAAACCTGCAGCCGGGTTCGATCATCCTGCTTCACGAGGGCAAGGCAGGCACCCTTGATGCCCTACCTACCCTGATCAAGGGCATCAGGCAGCGTGGCTACCAGTTGGTCATGGTCTCGGAACTGCTCGCATCCCAGGGCAAACAGCCCAAAGAAGCGCAAACCATATATAGGTAGCCTACCTGCACCGTAAATAACGACCTGATAAAAAGCTAAAAGTGAAAAACGATCAGAATATTCAAAATGCCAGAACTGAAGATACTGTAACTCCTTCAGCGACTAATATATTCGTTGATCTTATCAAGCGTTGCTCCAGTGTCATCGGTCTCCAGCTTTATCATTGCTTTGTGATCCAGGGCAGTGCTCCCCTTATTTATTATTATTAGCCTATCTGACTGACAGGCAAATTCTTCGACGAAGCCAGCCAGCGGATAGACGGTCAGGGATGAGCCAATGACGATCACCAAGCTGGCGCCCAGGATCGTCTCCCGTGCATAGCGGTGGTTCTGGATCGGTTCTCCGAACAACACCACGTCCGGCTTCAGAACGTTGCCGCAGGCGGCGCAGGTTGGGACCACCTTTGGATGCTTCTGAACATATAAAGCATCGTAAGTCCGGATGCAGCCGATCTTGGTGCAAATAAAACGATCGGCAGTACCATGCACTGCAATCACCTGTTTACTGCCCGCCCTCACATGCAGGTTGTCAATATTTTGGGTGACGATCGCATTGATCAGGCCCTGTTTTTCCATTAAAGCCAGCATCCGGTGAGCGTGACTGGGCTCAACATTGGTGTACATGAAATACCGCCGGTAGAACTCATAGAACTGCTGCGGGTTCCTGCGAAATGTCTCGATGTTGATGATGTTCATTACCCGGTGCTCTCCCAGGGTTCGATAGATACCTTGGGCACCGCGAAAATCCGGGATCCCGGCCTCCGTACTGATGCCAGCACCGGTTACTACCACAACCCGATGCGCAGAAGAAATCATAGAAGAAACTCTTTCAATTTCTATATTATTATTTTTCATATTGCACACCACCTTGATTGTAAAAACCAGACCTACTAGGCTCTGGTTACGGAGGTCTGGTTCAAGTTTATCATAATGCGCTCTTAAAATTGAGCAAGCATCCATCTTGAATAGATAACAGCACGCTCGTAAGGTTATTTATATCTTACCCAGGAACAGTTGTTTGGCAATTATTTTGGAAGGAATCAATTCTAATGTTTACTGATGAATGCAACGTCTTAATTTATTTAAGCCAGCCATGATTTCCTCATCTGTAAAACGATACTTCATACTTGTGAAAGCGCTTCTCATTTTTTTGACATCTTCCTTAACATTTTTGTTTCTTAAAATGACATCAGCCATAAGTTCAGCCAACTGTTCAAACTCTTTTTTATCAAAACCAAATCTTGTCATTTCAGAAACACCAAGTCGTAATGCTCCTGAGGCGGTAAAGCCTTCTTCTTCCGGTGTCGCCTGATAGTTAACAATAATATTGTTGTCTTCCAGCCTATTGGCCACCTCCGGACCTGTGCCGTAGCCTACTCTGACAATGACCTGATGGGTCTCCGTATAAGATATGTCCGGGTCTCCTGCCACATCTAAACCGGCTTGCTTCAAGCATTTTGCAAAGTGTTTTGCATTTTCGATGATATTTTTTTGATACTCATCCTTAAAGTAATTCATCTCGTAGGTTGCCATTAAAAGTCCCAGCATGGTTCCCAGATGATGATTGCTGACACTTCCGGGGAAAGCCCTTGTTTCAATGGTCTCCCAAAGATCATATTTGAGATCTTCTTTTTGATAATTCACGGCAATGATGCCTCTTTGCGTACCAAAAAATGTCTTATGGGTAGATCCGGTTACAATTTCAGCTCCTTCAGCAAATGGATTCTGGAAGTAGTCACCCGCCAATCCAAGGACATGGGCCATATCGTACATGATAACCGTATTGATTTTTTGATCATCAACGAACTCTCTAATTTCCCTAACCGGCTCTTTATGTAATATCATGCTTTTTCCAAAGATAATAAGCTCTGGTTTGTATTGAACAATGATTTTCTTTGTTTCTTCAACGTCAATTTTGAAGCTATTGTCTTTTAACACCGGGAAATTGACGATAGCCGGTTTTTCAGTAATGGAGTCAATGGCAATATAATCATGCAAAGCGCCCATAGGCTGCGCACTCAGATGACCGCCTCTGATAATGTGGTTATTCAAAATATAGCCTAATCGACTGGCTTCTTTCTTTCGATTAACTCTATTTTTGAAATCCATCAATGCGCTAAAGACTGCTGTATTAGCCATTTGACCGCTGATGACCCTAGTTTCAACTTCTGAACAATTGAAGTATTTTTTTAATTCCTCAACCAACAAATGTTCTACTTCATCTATGAACTTTGTGCCCTGATAATAGAAAACATCATAATCATAAAAAGACTTTGTTTTTTTGTGTTCAGCATACCTGAAAGAAGGGTCCATGATGGACAATAATCTTACAGCGCTGGATTGGGATTGCTCCGATGGTATTAGATTGATGGTTTCATTTTGTCGCCACAAATGGTTGCTGTAGCTTTTCTCGATCAGATTTAATGCTTTGGCTTTATAATCTGTTGAAGCATCCGCCTTATATGTTTCCGTCAAACCATAAAGAATAGGTCTTGCAAAGGGCGGTGCATCTCCTCTTAAATGATAGGGTTGTATCACTGCTTTTACTTTGTTTCCACGAATTTCAACTTCCACCTGATCATCGACCAAAACATCACTGCTTAGAAGGGCCAGACCGATGGCTCTCATGCCTTTTTCCTCTGTTATGACCGTATCCAGCCCATGTCCTTCTGTCTTAAAATAAGGCACCATGGTACCGCTGGTGACATATCCTATTTCCACACCGTTTTTAAACACTTTAAACCCGCTTCTTGCAACCCCTTTATCACTTAAAGCAATGGGTTTGATCATCTTGGGCAAATCCGACAGATTTGAAAAATCTCTATTGAATATTTTCTCAAAAGCTTTAAACTGTCTGAGCAGAGCTTTTCTACCTATGTAGTCCCCCTTTGCTTCAGCAAAACTGACGGCAAATTTAGCTAAAGGGCAGGAAAATATTTGAATTTCCTGTTCATTAATGTCAAGACCCAATTCATGTCCATAAAGGGGTAATCCGGCTTCCAGCCTTAAGGTATCTCTTGCACCAAGACCTACTGGCCTTGCTCCATTTTCTAACAAAAGTGTCCATATACCAACGGCATCGGCAGTCTTAACAAACAATTCAAATCCAATAGGCTCTCCTGTATATCCTGTTTTAGCAATGAGTACTTCTTTTCCGTCTAATTCAATGATATTAAGAGCATTTTTTAAAGGTTCGGTCAGATAGGGATCTTTTGAAAGTTTTCTTAAAATGTTCTTTGAATCGGGTCCTTGTATGGAAATCATGGCAAGCGCATAAGATTGATTGGTGATCTGAGCATCAAAGCGTCTTATTTCGTTGGTCAAATGTGCCCAATCCTTCTCGGCATTGGCTGCATTCACAACCAATAAATATTCATCTTCATAAAAACGATAAAGGTAAGCATCATCAAGGGCGCCGCCATTTTCATTTGGAATCATGGTATATTGAGCCTGCTTCAGATCCAAAGCCAAAACATTGTTCGTTAAAACATATTGCAAAAACGGTGCCACTTCTTTGCCGGTAATCACAAATATTCCCATATGAGAAACATCAAACAGGCCGGCTCTTTTTCGCATATAAAGGTGTTCTTCAACAATGCCGGAAGGGTAATTGACAGGCATTTCCCATCCGCCAAAGTCCACCATAGTAGCTTTTAATTTTAAATGTTCATTAAAAAGTACCGTTCTTTTCAAAGTATTCATAAATCCTCCTATTCTTAATTCTTTTCACTTTGATTATATCCTAATTTATCCCAGCAGCATGAGGGCCTGACGACTGACGATGGGAGCGATCAGGGAGTAGCGAAATGCCGCCATTTCCCTTTTTTTCTTTTTCCTTCTCATTTATTTGGCAGGGATTCAACTGGGTCTTGGCTTCAGTGGGTGATTGCTTTCCCCCACTGAAGCTTAGAGCCAGTTAATACAGTGGCGTAGCCGCCCTTATCCCACCGCTTCAGAAAAGCGGGGGTATTAGAGCGGGTAGTCATCTGTGATAACCTAAGCGTGCCCGGACAGGTTGCTGCGCCAGAGTTCGGCCATGCCGGCAATATGTCCGTTGATGTTGACCAGAGATTCCACCAACACCAGAAAGGAAAAGCCTTCGGACGGCTGGCGGCAATACCCCTGTCCGCTGGTATACTGTCCATAGAGATTGCTCTGCATACCCAAAACAGCCTCGTGCCTGGCATAGAACTCACCCAGGAGGGTCGGGTCATCATTTTCCAGGGCATGGTCGAACAAACTAAAGTTATCCAGAATCTCCTGGTAAAGCTTTTCCACGTCTTGCCACAGTCTATCATCCAATCCTGGTAACCCGCCAGTGAATTCCCGGAAGATCTCCCGTATCCGATCGGCCAACCGCTCCAGGTCATTGCAAAAGTAGAGCAGTCTGATGGTCTGGCCGACCTGCTCTTCGGTGCGGCTCCGACTCCCCAGAGTGGTCAGAAAGCGGACCACGCTGCTGCTGATGATGTCCATGTTCTCCTCTTCGACCTCAATGGCCTCCCGCCAGTTGCGATCACCGGAACGCAGAGCGGCCAGCATCGGTGTCAGCATGCTGCCGTACAGACGCCGGCACATGGCCAGAATTTCCAGACGCGCCTGCTCCAGGGCGACACCAGGAACGGGGAGGGCACCGTAATCGATGAACTGTAAAAGGCCGGCACCGTCCTGACCGGGCCACAGATAGCGTAGGCCACGGCCCATCACTCCGGTCAGCGGCAGAAAAAGTGCCGCCATGGCCAGGGAAAAGAACAGGTGAGCATCGGCAATCTGCCAGCGCACCGCTGGGATCAGGGCCGCCAGCAAGGCGTCCAAGCGGGGCAGAAACGGAAGGGTCACCGCAATAGCCACCACCTTGTACCCGGTATTGGCCAGAGCGGTACGCTTGGCGTCAGCGGAAGGAGAAGCGACCCCGGCAAAGAGCGCTGTCAGCGTCCCTCCAAGATGCGCCCCCAGCACGACCGGGATCACAGCTCCGGTGCCCAGCAGCCCCTGGGACGCAAAAGACATGAGCATGGCCAGCGTGGCGGCACTGTTTTGCAAAATTCCGGTCAGCAGCATGGCGCCCAGGATAGCCAACAGAGGAGAGTTGCCCATGCTCAAAAAGAAGTGAACCACAAAAGGCACGGACTTCAGGGGTGCTGCGGCCAGAGTCATAGTGCTCATGCCAAAGAATACCATGCCTAACCCCAGCGCCACCTGACCGGCGTTGCGGTAGCGCTCCACCTTGCCCAGCATGTAGACTGCCGCACCCAGAAAAAGCAGTATCTCAGTATAGCTTGATATATTAAGGGAAAACAACTGGATGGTCAGGGATGTGCCGACAGCCGAACCCAGGACCACACTCAGCGAACGGGCCAGATCAATCATCCCGGCATTGACAAAACCGATCAGCAGGGTGTTACTGGCATTCGAGCCCTGGAGCAGGACGGTCACGGCGATGCCTACCAAAAAGCCCAAGAAGGCGTTCCCGGTGATCAGATGGATCATGTCTCTGAGTTTGCTAGCCACACTCTTCTGCAAACCCAGGGTGACGATGCGAAAGCCATAGATAAACAGTCCCAAACCGGCAAAGAACTGGGCGATCTCACTCCAAGCGGGCACGGAAACCCCCCCTCTTGATGTTCGATATTCGAGATTCAAAGTTAAAGGACTCCTTGAGGTTCGAATCCCGTTTCGAGATTCGATTGAAGAAGGAATTGGCTCAAAGCAGAACCCTTGAACTAACACTATCGAGATTCGAAGGGAAGTGTTCCGCGCCACCGCCCACCATGCCTAGAGTAGAGTGTCGGGCGGCCCGGTAAGCAGTTCTACCGGGAACCCCATAGTTTCGGTTGTCAAAGATCTGATTACATTATACATACATGTGTTCGGAAAGTCAAATATTTTTTGCTAGCAGCGATAGGTAATGACCGCCCTCGGCGTTACCCGTAGGATGCCTTTTCCCCCCCGCTTCACACCGTGCGTGAGACTTTCACCTCACACGGCGCTCCATCGTGCATGGCACCAGTTAGATGCCTTATGAGAGTGCGTTCAGCTTTTCTCTGAGGCGCAGAACTTTCGCCAGATCTTCTTCGGTAAGGACAAGTAATCGTTGTCACCGTGCACCATTTCGTGGCACTCGTTGTGAACACTGGCTAGAAAAGTCCGGGCCCTCCCCGCCAAAGGTCAAAGAAGACAGAAAAGAAATGCAATATTTATGACATTGACTATTTCAAATAAATAAGCGGTAGCCAGTGAAAACTACCGCTAAATCTGCCTGATTCTGTGTTTATCTAAGATAAATAGTGACTTTGCCAGTTGCTGGTGGGTTTACGCATCAGACGACCATGTCGCATAATCATACACCCGTATGCAAAACCGAGACTAAGTTATCTTTATCACGCACAACCACTACTGCTCCATTTGTTTGGCTAGGAAACCCGCCGCAGTTTCCGCCAGCTTCAATTCCAGTTCGCCCATCTTGACGTTGGGATCCTTTGAGCAGATGATCACTGCACCAATCGGATCTCCCTCGGTGATGATCGGAGCGATCGCCTCGCTTGTAAACTTGTAACTCTCTTTTTCCTCTTCCGTGAGGCAACTCTCGCAGAAGGGATGCTCCCCCGCATTGCTGATAAGCATGGGCTTGCGCTCCTCCATCACTTTCTCTACCACTGCGCCAACCGGTTTATTCAAAAACTCCTTCTTCGCCGCTCCCGCCACTGCGATAATGTTGTCCCGATCGGCAATACACGCTATGTGGCCGATTGCTTCATACAAGGAATCTGCATACTCTTTCGCAAAATCTCCAAGTTCCCCGATCGGTGAATATTTCTTGAGGATAACATCGCCCTCCCGGTCCACAAAGATTTCGAGGGGATCGCGCTCCCGAATCCGTAGGGTCCGGCGTATCTCTTTAGGGATTACCACGCGACCTAGATCGTCGATGCGGCGTACGATACCAGTTGCTTTCAAGTATTATCCCCCCTTCTATATCGAGATGATTTTGCCAAGTTCTCACGAATAGTATATAACCAGAAGGAGCGATTTATCCTGGGTTTGATTTATCCCGAGATTAACAGCTGAAGTCCAGAAACCATTGGTGTTAAGCCATTCCTCTTTTTAAAAGTTGAGGTTGTCCCAGGATTCCTACATTAATTACCAATATCCTGCTATGAAGGCAAGGATTCCACGTATGATGGCTTGATCAATAGAAACGGATAGTGTGAGTTATAGCTGTCTCCTACCGAGAAACTGAGGATGTTTTCTCCATTTTCATCCCTTTCGATCAGGAAAGCACTCTCCACCGACACCTGCCTGCCGTCGATCAGTTGGGTGCTAACAGGTCTTTCATCTGTCAGAATGCCAAATGCAGTTTTTATCAGTAGATTTCCCTGCTCATCCAGGGAAGGGTCATCGGCGCCTCTATAGGCTAGCCTGGCGGAGTTTATATCAGCGCCGGGGTAGATGATGAACTCGCACTTGATTTGCCCGCCCCTCCTTTGAAGACCAGGTCCACATTAGGCCAGAGGTTCCGGTAGATGATCTCTTCGAAGGTGGTGAGTCCGGCATGTAGTCATCTGTGGTAAAAGGCTGTACATATAATTATCCTTGGATACCATTGGTTACCAGTATATGTTATTCCGTTGACATTCTGACTGCTACTTAAACCTCTGTGGCTCCGTTCACCGCCACCTCCGGGGTGTTGTCATCATATCTGTCCGGCAGCCTCCTGCCGACTGCTTTGACCGGATCCAACTCATCATTGCCGGGAACATACTGGAGTAGGCCAGGCCGGAAGTGATCGTGATCAGCAAGGAAATATCGAATAAAACTTCAAACAGGAAGAGATGTTTAACAAGCCCGAACTCGCTATTTGGATTATCAACCAATACATTCAAGAGCAGGCCCAATGTTAAAAATAGAAACACATATGAAGCAGGTTCGCCATAAAATGAATTAAAGTATGCTGTATAACCTACATCTGTAAACATCATCAGCATCAGCAGCACAATCAAGTAACGCAACCAAGGGGCCATATTATATTTAGCGATGGCTTTGCAAATAAAATATATGCCCAACCCAAAAATTAAGATATAAATATATCCTAAAATAGTTATATCAAATTTTGCATTAGGATGGATTATCTTATTGACTAACATGGCTATTTTAACCAATATAGTCTGTGACGAAATATAATAGTTATAAAGGGGCTTACCAAAAATAAAATAACGATTGATGTAATTGAAATAAATATCATTATACGAAAGTTTTGGTAACTGATAAAGGCCGGCATGAGTAATGATCCTCTCGAAATCACCATTATCGGCCATCCCAATGATCGGTGAGGCCATTAATTGGCAACTAACAAACAAGATGAAAATTACCGGTACAATGATCTCGAATTTGAAAATGCTTGTCATGATCGCATGACTGTTCAGTTTTCTTTTTTGCAATTACAGCCCTCTCCGCTTGCGATTATTATCCGATTCCAGTGCAAAAAAGTACTTCTTGACCAGCAAGCTATACTGTGGACGCGATTTATGACTGCCACAGACTAACTACCCGGCTATATTGGTCCAAACGGATTCCTCCTTTTTTTCACATTACTGGTTTCATTATAACACAGCATTTGGTAAGACTAGTTTGTTGGAGATTCCCAGATATGGAATCGCTGGAACAGATTGACAGGAGTCGTCACCGGGCACTTATTGTTCTATTACATCTAGTTGTAGCAAGGCTTGACTGGCATGCTCCCACTGGAGCATTGCCTTTTCCATCAGGGGTTCCAGGCGACTATGTTCCTCGTGGAGGCTGTATAATTTCTCCAAATCACGGTTGACCAATGGATCGAAGAGCAGGATTTCCAGCTCCTTCTTTCTGTCCTCTAATTTCTGAATCAGCGACTCGCTCTCCACGATTTTTTTTATCAGAGAGCGCCGGGTTCGCTGCATTCCCTTCTGGCGCTCACGTTCTTTGGCTTGAGGGCTGATTGAAATCTCTTTGTCGTCCGGGCGATCTGGCATTGTCTGTTGTTCCTGCTGCTTTTGCTGATAGTAACTATAGTTTCCGCAGTAATAATTGAGGCGGCGCTCTTCGAGCGTCACAATGGCATCGGCAACCTGATCGATGAAAAAACGGTCATGGGAGACCAGCAGCATCGCTCCATCGTAGCTGGACAGCATTTGCTCCACGGCCTCGCAGCTTTCGATGTCCAGGTGGTTGGTAGGCTCATCAATCAGAAGCAGGTTTGCCCCGGACAGGATCATCTGCAGAATACACAGTCGGCTCCTCTCTCCGCCGCTCAAATTCTCCACCTTTTTGAAAACATCTTCCCCGGTAAAGAGAAGCCCTCCCAGAACTGTGCGAGCCTCTTCCAGCGTAATCTCAAAATTCTGAGAGATTTCCTCAAGGACGGTAGCCTGAGGATGCAGGTCCTCGAATACTTGAGAAAAGTAGGCAAGATCAACCCTGGAGCCGATCCTGACCTCGCCCTGGTCAGGAGTGATGCTCCCACAGATGATTTTCAAAAGGGTTGTTTTCCCTGATCCGTTTGGCCCGATCAGGGCGACTTTTTCTCCTTTTTTTAGATTCAGACAGGCATGGCTGAATAATTGCCTTTCCCCGAAGGATATACCTATATCTTTCATGAAGAGCACGCTCTGGCCGCTCTCCCGGCGTATGTTCATCGTCAGTTTAGTGATGCTCTTGCTCCGGTCAGGGGCTTCCAGCCGGGCCAGGCGATCCAGCTGAGACTGTCTCCCACGGGCCTGTTTGGCTTTGATGCCGGCCTTGAAACGCCGTATGTAAGCTTCGGTTTGCCGGACATGCTCCTGCTGTTTCGTATAGGCCCGTTGCTGCCCTAGATCCTCGGCCGCCCGCTTTTTGATATATTCGCTGTAGTTTCCGGGGTACGATTGCAACTTTCCGTTCCTGATTTCGGCGATTCGCGTCGTCACCCGGTCCAGCAACATCCGATCGTGAGAGACCATTAATATCGTGCCCGGATAAGTGTTGATGAAGCGCTCCAGCCATTCAACCGACTCCATATCGAGGTGGTTGGTGGGTTCATCCAGCAACAACACATCCGGAGACAATGCCAGCAATCGGCCCAGGTTTAGCCGGGTTTTCTGCCCTCCGCTAAAATGTTCCAGCGGCTTGTCAAATTCATCCTGGGAAAAACCCAGGCCGATCAGGATCCTGCGGGCAGTCGTCTCACATGCATAGCCACCGGCCTTTTCATACTCGCCGCTCAGGCGCCCGTAGACATCCATGGTATGTTCCAGATCCTTATCGCCGCTAGACATCGCTCTCTCCAGTTCATGTATACGACGGCGCATCCGGATGAGATCTGTAAAGTTATCCATCATCGCTGCCCAGGCGGTCATTCCTGGCTGTGGACTGCTCAACTGCTCAAGGTATCCCAGAGAGAGCGTGGCTGCTCTGTAGATCTCCCCCTCGTCCGGATCCAGGGCACCGGTCAGACACTGCAAGAGCGTGGTCTTACCTGACCCGTTTGCTCCGATCAGTCCAACTCGTTCTTTTTCATTCAGTGTAAGACTGATTTTCTGGAATACCTGCTGTTCCCCGAATGATTTTGAGATGTTTTGTGCTTGCAACATGATCATATAATCACCAACCATAGTGATGTGCCTTACCACAGATGACTACCCGCTCTAATGCCCCCGCTTCCTCCGGCAATCCCCCACTGAAGCTTAGAACTTGTTGAACATATATATCCCGGTCCAGCGTCGTGGGCCGCGTTATGAGATGTCCTCATCCTGAAGAGAGGGCACTTGAAAACTGACCATAAAAGTTGTCCCTCTCTTGCCTGTCTTGATTTCAATCCTGGCGTTATGACTCTCGGCTATCCGGTAACAGACCGGCAAGCCCAACCCCGTTCCCTGTTCTTTAGTGGTAAAGAAAGGCGTGCCGAGCTTCTCCAGCACATCCGGCGGGATGCCGTTCCCCCGATCTTTTATGCTCAGGACAACCCGATTTTTCTTCATGCATGTTTTAATGGTCAACTCCCCATGCCTTGACATGGCTTCTATGCCGTTGCGGACAAGGTTGAGAATGAGCTGCCGGATCTGCTGCTCATCCAGGTTGATTTCAGGTGTATCCGATAAGCTTAAACTTATCGTTATCCCGTGCTCGGCGGCATCGGCTTGGATCAGAGGCAGAAGAGAGGTTAAAATGCTATTGATGCTCTGTTTTTTAAGATTCGATGGAGCGTTTCTGGCCAGAGAGAGGAACTCGGTGATGATGGCATTGGCGCGGTCAAGCTCCTCTATCATCGTATCGAAGCGTTTATTGTGAGAAGCAAGATCCTCTTTAAGCTGCATTATCTGCAGGTATCCCCTGACCACCGTCATGGGGTTCCGGATCTCGTGGGCGATCCCCGCCGCTATCTCTCCCATCAGGTTGAGGCGATCCAGCCGGGCCATCTCTTTTTCATACTTCTTGCGTTCAGTGATATCACGGGAAACGCACAGCACCAGTGCCTCGCCGACCGTCTCTTCAAGAAGCCGGGCATTTACTTCGAGTGTGGTATACAATCCGCCTTTGCGGGCATTGACGACCTCGAAAACCAGTTGACCCTTCTCTTTCAGAATCTTAGTCCTGGATTCCCAAAGCTGTTTATACTCTGGTGTGTTGAGATCAAAAACATTTTTCTGCATCATCTTCGCTTTGGTATATCCATATAACTTGCAGGCTGCCTCATTAACAAAAAAGAAGCTTCCGCTAAAATCATGAACAACAATCGAATCGTTGGCGGCATCCAACAACTGCGCCCTAAGTCTCAATTCCGCTTCTGCCTGCTTGTGCTCGGTGATGTCGCTGATGAAGGCTACACTAGCAGGACCATCATGCAGGTCAATCCTGAAGGCCTCGATCTGGACAGGAAACGTTGTGCCGTCTTTGCGCAGACCGATGGCTTCTGCAGGCGAACCAGACATATCTTGACCTTGCATTCTTCGTTCAGGGCGTTCGGTAATCATCTGGCGGCTGATCGGAGCAACAAAATTCATGAATGTCTTGCCCTGCAATTTGGTCGTTTCATCCAAACCAAACATACGCAGCAATTCCGGGTTGACATATATCAGAGAGTCTCCATGGGATAGGGCAATTCCTACTGGAGAGAGTTCGAACAGAGAGCGGAAACGCGCTTCGCTACTTTTTAAAGATTCTTCAGCCTCTCTCAGCTTGCGTACTTCGGCTAGAGTTAAAATGCTCTTTCTCAATTGTGGAACCATTGTCAAAGTGACAACGGCCTCCATTGGCTCCCCTTGCTGGTTGGTAAAGAGGATTGTGTAGTTTTTAGGTGGGGCATTATAGTTCTCACCCCTCTGGCTAAAATAATCCCTGATCTCTCTTGCATCATGAGGCGCCAGGAATTCAGCCAGAGTCTTTTTACCTTCGATCTGTTCCCGGGAATAGCCGCTCAGCTTATCAAATTCTCTGTTGGCCAGGGTAATGGTCAGATCATCTTCGATAAGCGCCGTTGCATGACCCATCGCTTCAAAGATCACCCGGTAATCAATTTCAGCTCTTCTCACTGCTTCACCGGCCAGTCCAAGCTCTTCGGCTCCCGTGCATATGCCAGGACTGGGCTTGCCAATATCCTGATCTTTTAAATTATTACTCATTCTGTTCCATAATGCAGTTGCACGTGCCTCAGGTTGCTTGCCAATATCCTGCTTTTTTAAAGTTTTACTCATAGCTTGCCCCTCCATTTCCCAGACATAAGAAACGATCAATTTTTTCTCCAGCGCTGGATCGCCTTGATGCCGATGGCCACTGACACGATTTACAGATCGCCAACGAATGTTGCCAACTTCATAGATGTAATCAATTTCATTTAGTAACAAAAATACCCATATATTCCTATGGGTGTGCTTTAAATGGGCCAACCAAACCCGCGTCTGGCCTGTTCTTTTCGCATACTACTGGTATTGTAAACGCACAGCGGAGGAATTGGGTGGAAGGTGATTGTCCAGATGGGTCGTTGCAATTCTTTTAAGTTCTACCCATCTTGCCCCTGGAAGGAATTTCTGAAGGGCAAAGCGAGGAAAGTATTAAGTAACCGAATTGATCAATTGGTGCTACTTGAATCCACTAAGCTTTATATTAATTATAACAATTTAAAAAAGGGGATAATATGGGACTATAGACCATTTTTATAATAAAATGTAGGTCCCTAGTCCTTTTTTATCTCAGTACTGCACAGAAATAAAAGGCCAAGGCTGAGGCTGGCTTGTTCCCCCCCTGGCTGCGGGGCTTTTAATGCGCATCTCCACGCCGTAATGCGAAGACCCCTTCAAAACTTAAAGGGGTCTTCGCCATGGTTGTAACGTGAAGAAAATTCTTCAAAGCCGGAACGGAACGTGTCAAACGTTTTGGGACACCTTGCTTGTAAAATTAGTGTAGTTCACCGGAGCTATGTCAATATATAGCAATTACAAGTTTTCAGAGGGGAACACCCCGGAGATGAAACGTGCAGCGGTGGGATATGCTGCGAATAGCATGAGGTTCGCAAGGGTAGACCTGGCTATGATGTGGATCATACCGATCATCTGCGCGGCAATCGCGGTTGTTTACTGGACGCGATTGAAACCGAGCGCAGAATAGGCTAGAAACGGCAGTAAATGCCGGGATAATGGTTTGTCGGGAGGGTAGCGGGGTCGCCGGTCGGCGACCCCGATGCTTTTGGATGCGGCCGCAAATTACTTCTTGCGGTTGGTGATTGACCTGGGATATACTAAAAAATGACTGGAGGCGGGTGAATGGATCAGGAACTGTTGGCTGCTATCGGTGAAATACTGGACAAGAAACTCGATGAGAAGCTGGATCAAAAATTGGAGCCAATCAAGCAGGACATCACAGGCATGAAGCAGGACATCACAGGCATGAAGCAGGACATCACAGGCATGAAGCAGGACATCACAGGCATGAAGCAGGACATCACAGGCATGAAGCAGGACATCACAGGCATGAAGCAGGACACCAACAAAATCGGTTTCACTGTCGTTAATATCTTGAACGATGTCCATAAGCTTGGTGAAGGCCAGGCGCACCTCAGCGAAGGCCAATTTAAACTGCAATCAGAAATTAGGGAACTTCACAAAGGCCATGAACGCATTGAAACCAGGCTAGATCGTGTTGAGGCACTGTCTGAAGCGACTGGTAAGGCTCACAGAGACCATGAAAAACGGATTCAGGTCCTGGAGGGCAAGATTACCGCTTAGCGATCATGATAGCCGTGAGTGCCCCACAGAATCAATTCTATGTCTCCAGCGTCGCTACTAGCGCAACACCTGACGACCTATCTGCTTGACTAGGTATAGGAATCTATCTGAAGAGGATTTTACCCAACCGAAAAGCTAAATATGAGCTTTGGAGATATTGGGGACGCCGATCAGCGTCCCCTAAATAATTAGTTTGAGCAGGCCCTTTGCGAAAAGGGCTTTTTTGTTTGCCAAGACCATTTTTTGAGGGGAGAGATGAAATGTGAGCGCAGCACAGTTGGAGTGTGAGACGATCATCAATTTCAACGAGGAAGAGGCGGTGCCTGACCGCGCGACTCCTATGACTCTATAGCAAAGCTGCAAGCCCATCGGCTTGCAGCTTTGCTTTTAGGATTATGTTTTGATCACGGAACTGATCACATTGCCTAAAATTGATCACGATGTTGATCACAAGACTAGGCTAGAACCCTTGATATTACACGGATTCCTCTGGACATGCTTGGACACATTTTTTGCCAATCATTTAATGCAAATCCCCGCCGGGCATTGGTATTCCTAGATTTTTTAAAACATTATTCTACATCATCGGCATGTTGGACATTGGCGGCATCTTCAGAGCCGCATCATCCTGCGCCGGTTTGTCGGCGATCAGGCACTCGGTGGTCAGCAGCATGGCGGCAATACTGCCGGCGTTCTGCAGAGCGGAGCGAGTCACCTTGACCGGGTCGACGATCCCCGCCTCGAACATGTTCTCATACTTATCGGTTAACGCATTGAAACCCACATCCTGCTCCAATCCCTTGACCTTCTCCACCACCACGGAGCCTTCGGCACCGGCGTTGCTGGCGATCTGGCGCATCGGCTCCTCAAGGGCTTTTCTCACGATGCTGATTCCGGTTGCCTCATCCCCATGGGCCTCAAGCCGGCTCAGGGCGGGAATTGCCCGCACTAAGGCTAGGCCGCCGCCAGCGACGATGCCCTCCTCAACAGCCGCCCTGGTAGCCGCCAGAGCATCCTCGATCCGGTGCTTCTTTTCCCGCAGCTCCACCTCGGTAGCCGCTCCCACCTGGATCACCGCCACGCCTCCGGCCAGCTTGGCCATGCGCTCCTGCAACTTCTCCCGGTCGTAATCGGAGGTGGCCTCATCAAACTGGTGCTTGATTGTGGCAATCCGTTTCTCAATCTCGTCAGTGCTACCCCGGCCTTCGACGATGGTGGTCTCCTCCTTGCCGACCACCGCCCTCCCGGCCCGGCCGAGCATGTCCAGGGTGGCGTGTTCCAGCTTGTAACCCGCCTCTTCACTGATCACCGTGCCCCCGGTAAGGATGGCGATGTCTTCGAGGATGGCCTTGCGGCGGTCTCCGTAGCCCGGTGACTTCACAGCCACACAAGTGAGAGCACCCCTGATCTTGTTGACCACCAGGGTAGCCAGAGCTTCGCCCGCCACGTCTTCGGCCAGGATCAACAGCGGCCTGCCAGCCTGGGAAACTGCCTCCAGGATAGGAACAATATCCACAATAGCGGAGATTTTCTTGTCATACAACAGGATGTAGGGGTCCTCCAACTGAGCCTCCATCTTGTCTGCATCAGTAAACATGTAAGGGGAGATGTAGCCCTTATCGAACTGCATGCCCTCCACTACTTCCAGCGTGGTGCCGATGGTCTTGGACTCCTCGACGGTGATCACCCCGTCGTTGCCCACCTTCTCCATGGCATCGGCCACCCAACCACCAATTTCCGGGTCGGCTGCCGAGATCGAGGCTACCTGGGCGATGGCCTCCTTGCTCTCCACTGATTTGGACATCTTCTTAATCTCCGCCACAACCGCCTCGGTCGCTCTCTCGATACCCCGCTTGATGATCATCGGGTTGGCGCCGGCAGTCACGTTCTTCAAGCCTTCCCTGATCATCGCCTGGGCCAGCACGGTAGCGGTGGTGGTACCATCACCTGCCACGTCGTTGGTCTTGGTGGCCACCTCCTTGACGAGCTGGGCGCCCATGTTCTCCCAAACGTCCTCAAGTTCGATCTCCCTGGCAATGGTCACCCCATCATTGGTGATCTGGGGCGGACCCCACTTCTTTTCCAGAACCACGTTGCGCCCCTTCGGCCCCAGCGTCACCTTTACGGTGTCGGCCAACTTGTTGACCCCTTTTTCCAGCGAAACGCGGGCTTCATCGCGAAAACTGAGTTCCTTTGGCATCTCCTACCTACCTCCCGGATTGTTAGTCGACGACGGCGAGAATGTCCCGCTCGCTTACGATCAGATACTCTTCTCCCTCAACCTTTACTTCGGTACCGGAGTACCGCGCAAAGATAACCCTGTCCCCGACCTTCACATCCAGGGGGACTTTCTCTCCACTGTCCAGCACCTTACCGGTTCCGACCGCCAGTACCTCCCCCTTTTGGGGCTTTTCCTTGGCGGTGTCCGGCAGCAGGATGCCGCCTCTCGTTTTTTCTTCCTGCTCTACGAGCTTTAATACGACCCTGTCACCCAATGGTTTCAGCTTCATAACCATACCTCCTTTTTCCATAGTCTTCCTGATACCTGTTAGCACTCGACTATATTGAGTGCTAATTCCTATGTATAATAATAATTTTTACTAAAGGGAAACGCAAACCAATATAAGGGAATGCTAGGCTATTATCGGGCGTTTCGCACAGTAATGGAGATGTTATGGCTTAATATCTCCAGCGTTAATCATTTTTTATGGAAGATGTGGAGCGGGTAGTCATCTGTGGTTAATTTTTGCGCCTGCTGCCTAAGTTTTCCCCTGATACCAGCAGAATATGCATTCAACTGGGCCTTGGCTTCAGCGAGGGCACCCGGCTCTTATCCCACCGCTTCGGATGTGCTCCGCACGGGGGCATTAGAGCGGGTAGTCATCTGTGGCGAATACGATCCGGAATTGCGGAAACAATATAGCCAGGTTCACAGCAGCCGAGCTAAGACTACTGCAGGTCTCGAAATATACGGATTATCCTGAAAAGGAATCTGCAGTAGTCGAGCAAAGGTCTTTGCAGGTCGAAAAAGGTATTCCCTTGGCAGATCTGCAAAGGCCGGAGTTAAGGTCGATATGGGTTCAAATGAGGGTTTGCCCTAGCCAGACCGGTTATGGCAGGCTCGAGAGGGTGGATCCATACCGGCCGAGCGCAGACTGGCTGGGGTTCCGCAGGGGTTTGCAAGAGCCGGAAGGTTCTTGCGGGCTCCGAGGGGATCCCTGACCGGTCGAGCAAAGGTTGGTCGGGGTTCGAAAGAGGTTTGCAGGAGCCGTAAGGTTCTTGCGGGCTTCGGGGTAGGATCTCGATCAGCCGGAGTGCAGGTTGCTGTGGGCCTAAAAAGGCGGCTCGGGGATGTCTCACGAGCCGCCTTTTTAGGTATGCTGGTTGTCCGGACGGGCGCACTCCCCGGCGCTCCCCTGGAGGATGCCCAGGGCATGAGGCAGGGCCGGCAGGATCACCGCCAGGTTTTCCCGAACAGCCCTGGGGCTGCCCGGCAGGTTGACGATCAGGGTGCGGCCGCGGCTCCCGGCCACGGCGCGGGAGAGCATCGAGTGGGGGGTGTGCTGCATACCAGCAGCCCGCATGGCTTCGGGAATGCCCGGGATGACCCTGGACACCACGGTCAGGGTCGCCTCCGGGATCACATCCCGGGGGGCCAACCCGGTGCCACCGGTGGTCAATACCAGATCTACCCCAAGAGTATCTGTGTATTCGATTAGCTTCGCTGACAGGATCTCCTGTTCGTCCGGAACCACATCATAGGCGACCACTTCAGCCCCGATGGTGGCCACCATCTCCCTGATAGCGACGGCGCTGAGATCCTCACGCTCGCCGCGCGATCCCT
>Ga0224534_1000744_pt1 | contig 19451 bp, 17 predicted proteins | sample 714E12024metaG_FD_172012 | JGI IMG/M metagenome (GOLD analysis project Ga0224534, IMG submission 172012) | Peat soil microbial communities from Stordalen Mire, Sweden - 717 E1 20-24 | ecosystem: Environmental > Terrestrial > Soil > Wetlands > Peat | place: Sweden: Norrbotten County, Stordalen... | reverse complement strand
ATTGCATTGCAATACGGCGTGCCGCTCGGCTCGAACCGCTGATGCGCGAATTTACGGACGAGGGTTTCCAGCGGCACGCCGTATTGCAATGCAATGCTGGTGAGCGTGCCGATGCTGTCCATCAAACCGCCGATGGTCGAACCTTCCTTGGCCATCGTGATGAACAATTCGCCCGGCCGGTGGTCCCCAAACAATCCGACCGTCATGTAACCTTCATGGCCGGCAATGTCGAATTTGTGCGTGACCGCCGTGCGCGTGTCCGTGAGACGGCGGCGGAGCGGCTTGCCGGCTTCGATGCGCAGTCTGGCAACTTCGGTTTCAAGTTCCTTGATGCGGGCTTCCAGCGCGGAAGCATTGGCGGAAGAAGTTTTGCCACCACCATCGCTGGTCTTTTTGGTGTTGAGCGGTTGCGAGCGTTTCGAGCCGTCACGGTAAATCGCCACGCATTTCAACCCCATCTTCCACGCCTGAACGTAAGTGTCGCGGATTTCCTCGACGGTGCATTCATGCGGCATGTTGACGGTCTTGGAAATGGCGCCGCTGATGAACGGCTGCGCGGCGGCCATCATTTTCAAGTGCGCCAGATAATGGATGCTGCGCTTGCCGCGATACGGCTTGAAGGCGCAATCGAACACCGGCAAATGCTCCGGCTTGAGGCCGGAACGCAGCCGCGACGCCTCGCCACGTTTAGCCGATGTCGGCGGGGCGCCCACGCCACTTTTCTGCGACGGGGCGTCGCTGCCACAATCAACGTCTTCAATCGTGTCGAATTTTTCGATGTGCGCGATGATGTCTTCGATTTCCTTCGCGCCGTAGCCGAGACGGCGCAACGCATCGGGCACGCCGCGATTGACGATTTTCAACATGCCGCCGCCGGCGAGGAGCTTGTATTTGACCAGCGCGATGTCGGGTTCCACGCCGGTCGTATCGCAGTCCATCAGGAACGCGATGGTGCCGGTCGGGGCGAGCACGGTGACCTGCGCGTTGCGGCAGCCGTGTTGGCGGCCTTTGGCGAGCGCGCCTTCCCAGGTTTTGCGCGCCTCGTCTTTCAAATAATTGAATTCCTGGCTCGGCTGAATTTGTTCGACAGCGTCGCGATGCTGTTGAATGACGCCGAGCATGGATTCGACGTTGTCCTTCGCCAGCGGATTGGACACGTGCGCGCAACGCGCGTCGCGGTAACCCGGAAACGCGCCGATGTCCGCGGCAATTTCCGCGCTCTGCTCGCAGGCGTGGCCGGTCATGATGGCCGTGATCGCGCCGGCGAGCGCCCGGCCTTCGTTGCTGTCATACGGCAGGCCGTAGCTCATGCACAACGAGCCGAGGTTCGCGAAGCCAAGGCCAAGGGTGCGGAAGATGTGGGAATTTTCCGCGATTTCCTTGGTTGGGTAACTGGCATTGTCCACCAGGATTTCCTGCGCGGTGATGAAAATGCGCACGGCGGCCTTGAACCGTTCCACGTCAAATTTGCCGTCTTCGCGTTTGAACTTCATCAGGTTCAGCGACGCGAGATTACAGGCGGTGTTGTTGATGAAAACGTATTCGCTGCACGGATTGGTGGAGTGAATCGGCTCGGTGCCCTTGCACGTATGCCATTTCTGGATCGCGCCGTCGTATTGCATGCCCGGGTCGCCGCAAACCCACGTGCCCTCGGCGATTTTGTAGAGCAATTTCGCGGCGTCCTTCTTTTCGAGCGGCTTGCCGGTGGTGATGGAACGCGTCCACCATTCCTTGCCGGCGAGCGCAGCCTGCATGAATTCATCACTGGCGCGCACGGAAAGGTTTTCGTTTTGATACATCACACTGCCGTAGGCGTCGCCGTTGTAGGAACCATCGTAGCCCTGTTCAATCAATGCCCACGCCTTCTTTTCCTCCTTCTGCTTGGCGTCAATGAATTCCTCGATGTCGCCGTGCCAGTCGCGCAACGTGTTCATTTTGGCCGCGCGACGGGTTTTGCCGCCGGATTTCACGACATTGGCAACCTGGTCATAAACTTTCAGAAAACTCATCGGGCCGCTGGGCCGGCCACCGCCGCTGAGTTTTTCCCTGGCCGAGCGGATCGGCGAAAGGTCCGTGCCCGTGCCGGAGCCGTATTTGAAGAGCATCGCTTCGCTGCGGGCGAGGCGCATGATGTCTTCCATGTTGTCCTGGACCGACTGGATGAAGCAGGCGCTGCCTTGCGGATATTCGTATTGGGTGGTGGCGCGCTCGACCTGGCGCGTCTTGCGGCTGTAAAACCAGTTGCCCTTGCAGGAGTTTTTGCCGATGCCGTACTGATGAAACAGCCCCACGTTGAACCAGACCGGCGAGTTGAACGCGCCGTATTGGTTCAGGCACAGCCAGGTCAGTTCCTCGTGGAAAATCTCGCCGTCCGCCTTGCTGAAATAGCCGTCCGCGACGCCCCAATCCGCAATCGTCCGGGAAATGCGATGAACGAGCTGGCGCACCGAGGTCTCGCGCTCCGGTGTGTTGAGTTCGCCGTAAAAATACTTCGAGACGACCACCTTGGTCGCGAGCAACGACCACGACTTTGGCACCTCGACATTTTCCTGCCTGAAAATGACTTTGCCGGCGTCGTCGGTGATTTCCGCGATGCGCCGTTCCCACTCGATCTGGTCGAACGGTTTGATCTTGGGATGGCTGAAAACGCGCTCCACCCGCAGTGATTTTTTCGCCGGGGTGGGGTTGTTCTTGAGGTTGCGTCCCGCCGCCACTGTCGCCGGACGGCGTCGGCCCTTATGCAAAGCCGGAGCCGGCATCTCTTCGCGTGCGTCTATCATGAATTCTTCTCTTTCGCGGCGGTCGAAATTTTATTTTGCAACAAATCACCCGACCGCCTTAACACAGAAGACCGGTCGGGAAAATCAACTTCTCAACCTACTTTCCGGGTTTTCGCCGACCGCCCAATTCCAAGCGAAACCCCATTTAGTGGGCAACAGTGCGAGCCTATACCCTACATATTGTGGTGACAAGAAAAATTTAAAAAAAAAGTTACGGGAACGATATTCCCAAACAAAACACGGCAAATCTCCGCGCCTGCATTGCACAAACGACAACTTATTCGCCGCGGTGAACAAAAAATTCAGCGCGATTTTTTTCCGCGTGACGGCGGAAATTTCCCGGAGTGTTTCCGTTGCGGCAATTTGAACTTTCGTATCGGCTCAACGGTTTTGGGGCGCGGTTTGGGCACGAGCACCATCGGGCAGCCTTCGTAACCAAAGGCCCGGCGCAATTCGCCGGCCAGATATTTTTTGTACGGGTCGGAAAATAATTCGTCACGGTTGATGAACAGCAGAAACGTCGGCGGCGCCTGCCGCACCTGCGTCGCGTAAAAAAACTTCAGCCGGTGCCCCGCCGCGCTGACCGGCTGGCGGCGTTCAATGGCGTCGCGCAACGTGCGGTTCAGGATCGCCGTCGGGATTTTTTGCTGCAACTGCGCGGCAACATAACGCACCGCCTCGAGCAAACGGTCGAGATGAAAACCGGATTTGGCCGACGTGAAAATCACCGGCGCGTAATCGAGGAAAAACAATTTCTCCTGCACCCACTGGCCGAATTCGCCGAGCGTGGATATTATCTTTGCCTGGCCTTCGCGCCGTTCCTTTTTATTGCGGCGCGCGATTTCCTCTTCGCGCACCTGGCGGACGGATTCCGCCACCAAATCCCACTTGTTGACGACCACGATGCACGCCCGGCGCGCTTCCACGATTTTGTCCGCAATCTTTTTGTCCTGTTCCAAAATGCCGGCCTCGGCGTCCAAAATCAGCACGGCGATGTCGCAACGTTCGATGGAATCCACCGCGCGTTGGACGCTGAAAAACTCGACCGAATCATCCACGCGCCGCGCCTTTCTCATGCCGGCGGTGTCAATAAGGACGTATTTTTGCCGCACCCCGTCGGTTTCGACCTCGAAGGGCACGTCAATGGAATCGCGCGTCGTGCCTGGCACCGGGCTGACAATAACCCGGTCGGATTGTGTTAACGCGTTGATAATGGAGGATTTGCCGACGTTGGGGCGGCCAACGATGGCGAGTTTCAAAATTGCGGATTGCGGATCGCGGATTGCGGATTCAGCGGAATCATCACCGGCAACTTCGGGACTTTGGATTTTGGACTCTGGACTTTGGACTGGCAACCGGGCGACCGCTTCATCCATCAAATTTTCAATACCTTCGCCGTGAATCGCGCTGACGGGAAAAATTTTCTCAAAACCAAGTTGGGCAAATTCATCGGCGCTGATCTCGGCGCGATGCGTGTCCACCTTGTTGACGGCGACCAAAATCGGTTTTCCACTGCGACGCAATTTTTCCGCGACTTCGCGGTCGAGCGGCACAATGCCTTCCTGCACATTGACGACGAGGAGGATGACATTCGCAGATTCAACGGCCAGATCCACCTGCTCCATTGCCGCCTTGATGATGACATCGCCCGACTTTTCGCGCCGCAACAGGCCAATGCCGCCGGTGTCCACGAGCGTGAAAGGGCGTCCGTGCCATTCGGCCTCGGCGGTGATGCGGTCGCGCGTGACGCCGGGCTGGTCGTGGACAATCGCAATTCGTTTTCCGACGATGCGATTGAACAGCGCGGACTTGCCGACATTGGGGCGGCCGACGATGGCAATCAGATTTGACACGTGACCAAGATGGCGGAGTTCGCGCTGGCGCGGAAGGCAAAACCGGCCTGAACGCCGACATCACATCAAATATTCTTGCTTTTATGGGTGGTTATGCCAGAAAAGCTCACAGTGATATCGGATGGTTCACTGTTTTACCCAACAAAAACCTCAGCAAAAAGGATTCAGTTATGAATGATAATGCAAGCGCAGCAGCGGGTGCAGCCATGGGTTTGGGACTGGTTCTCTTTATCCTTCTCATCTCTCTGGCGTTTTACGTGTTTTACTGTTTTTGTGCCAAACGCATTTGTGAGAAATGCGGCGTGAACCCCGGCATCCTGATCTGGATTCCCATCGCCAACCTGGTTCCCCTGCTACAGGTGGCCAAAATGCCGATCTGGATGATCATTCTCTTTCTGGTCCCGATTATCAACCTGATCGTTGCCATCATGATGTGGGTGAAAATCTGCCAGGCGCGGGGGAAAAGCGGCTGGCTCGTCATTTTGCTGATCATCCCGATTGCCAATTTGATCTTTCTGCCTTACCTGGCTTTTTCAGAATAAAAACTATTTCAGCCGGCGCATCAGGCCCTTGGCCCGCCACACCCAGACACGGTCGCGTTTGCGCTGGCGACATTCTGATTTTGGAACGCGCAAAAGAAAAGTTTGATGCACGCGGCGAGGCGGTTAAGTTATGGCCGTGAAAACGCCGCAAGCGGTCTTGTCAAAATCAATTCCGTAAGCCAGACTTGAATCATGCCAATCACGCTTGACCAGATTGTCGAAGAGACCCGCGAAATGCCGGCGGAAGTGGTGGCAGAATTGGTTGACCGCATCATGGTCGCGCGGCACGGCGGCATTCAGCCGTCGGTGGCGGAATCCTGGAAAACTGAAATTGACCGGCGCATTGCGGAGATTGAATCAGGAAAAGTCAAAGGCGTTCCGCTGGAGGAATCGCTGGCGCGCGCGCGGAAAATCGCCGGCCTGTGAAATTCCTGCTTCATCCCGAAGCGGACGAGGAATTTGCCGGAGCGGTTCGCTATTACTCCGAAATTTCACCCGAACTCGGCGTGCGTTTTTATCGTGAGATGGAGCGATTGTTTCGTGAAGCCTGCGCCGATCCCGAACGTTTCCGTAAATTCGACCCGCCCGCGCGCCGACATTTCAGCCGCGACTTTCCCTATGCCGTCATTTTTCTGGAAAAACCCGAACACGTTTGGATTGTCGCCGTGATGCACATGAAGCGGCGTTCCGGTTACTGGCGCGAACGGCTTGATTAAAATTTGAGCGAACTCATCCCGCCTTGCGCGACTGCTACAAACGTCGCATCAAACCTTTCGCCCGCCACACCCAAACGCGGTCGCGTTTGCGCTGGAAGGCCGGGGCGTGCATGTCGTCGGCCACGACATCCTTCAATTCCGTCCGCGCCAGCTCCGGCTGGTTTTTGGCGAGGTAAAGCCCGGCCAGTTGCACCTTGGCGCGCGCGTAGGAATGCTCCGCGGTGACCTGCCGCCACATTTGGAGCGCCGAATCGGTTTCGCCGAGCGCGGCCAGCGTTTCGGCCAGCGCCATCATCGTGTAGCCGTAATCATGTTTCGGATTTTCGGCAATGACGCCTTCGAGCAACGGGCGCGCTTCGGCGGCGCGTTTCTGGCGGAGCAGGCATTGGCCGAGATGGGCGCGGGTGTCAAGGTCCTGCGGATCACGTTCCAACGCCGCGCGGTAGCAAGCCCCGGCCTGATCCAATTTGCCCTGTTGAAAATAAATGTCGCCGAGTTGCGAGTGGTGGTGCGCCTTGTCGAGGTGATGAATTTGCGCCTGCAATTCCTTGATGCGGCGGCGGCTGTGCGCGCCGGGCAGTTCAAATCCGCGCGTGGCGGACGGCACAGCACGATAGACGAAAAAGTAGTAGAGGACCGCCGACAACCCGAAGCCGATGAAGATGAAAACCGCCCAAAACCACTCCTGCCGCCGCACCGCGTCAACGAACATCCAGAGTTGGAACGCAAACACCAGCAACAGCCATGGATTGTGAATCAGATATTCAGGATTCAACGCATCCGAAATCAGCGAGGCGAACATGACTTTGAGATTAGGCACACAGGCAAAATGAGGCAATCAAACTTCATGGCGGGCGGGGACGCCGCAGCACCGGCGTCGTCACCCTTGGGGCAGCGTCAAGGGCATGTTTCCCAAAGAGAACGGAGCGCGGGTGTCCCCATCCGCAGCCGCCCGGATTGCCGAATGAGCACACGAAATTCCATGGGTTTTGGGTTGTCGAACGTGCTGCGGCTGGGACAGCCGCGCTCCGCCGTCGAATTGCCCGCTTGTTTTCGGCGCGTTTCCCGTTTAATTATCTGCGGCGTCGCCAGCATGAATCCGACACTTGTCATTATGCCGACCTACAATGAGCGGGAAAATCTCCCGCGCATGGCCGAACGCCTTTTGAAACTGCCGGTGCCGGTGGACCTGCTGGTGGTGGACGACAATTCGCCCGACGGCACGGGCAAAATGGCCGACGAACTGGCGGCGAAACACCCCGAAATTCACGCCCTGCATCGCGCGGAAAAGAACGGCCTGGGCCGCGCCTACATTGCCGGGTTCAAATGGGCGCTGGAACGCGGCTACGAATTCATCTTTGAGATGGACGGCGATTTTTCGCACAACCCGGACGACGTGCCCATGTTCATCGAAGCCACCAAGAACGCCGACCTCGTACTGGGGTCGCGTTACAAGGGCGGTATCCGCGTTATCAACTGGCCGCTCCGGCGTCTCATGCTGAGTCGCAGCGCCGGCAAATACGTGAAGCTGGTCACCGGCATGCCGTTCACCGACCCGACGGGCGGCTACAAATGTTTCCGCCGCCGCGCGCTGCAGGCCATCAATCTCGAGGCCGTCCAGTCCAACGGCTACAGCTTTCAGATTGAGATGACGCACATCCTCTGGCGGCAGGGATTCCGGATCGTCGAAGTCCCGATCATTTTCACCGACCGGGCCGAGGGCCACTCAAAAATGTCCGGCCACATCGTGGGCGAGGCGTTTTGGATGGTGTGGAAGCTGTGGTGGCAAAACGGCCTGCGCCGTTGGCCACGCAAGCGCTGACGCAAACAAAATTTGCCAAACACGTTGCGTAATCTAGATTGGTTTCCATGATTACTTTGATCGTCGGCACCAATCGTCCGGGCAGCAATACGCGCAAGGTCGCCTCGCACCTCGAGGAAATTTACGCCGGATTGAAAGTTCCCCTGCGCGTGCTCGATCTCGCCCAGTTGCCGCCGGAAATTTTTTCGCCCGTTGCCTATGCCGAAAAACCAAAGGCATTCCAGCCGTTTGCCGAAACCGTTTTGCAATCCGACGGGCTGCACGTCGTCACGCCCGAATACAACGGCGGGATGCCTGGCGTGTTGAAGTATTTCATAGACATGCTGAAATTCCCGGAGAGTTTTGAGCGTCGCCCGGTGTGTTTCACCGGCGTGGCGGCGGGCATCTGGGGTGCGTTGCGGCCGGTGGAACAGCTCCAGGCCATTTTCGGCTATCGCAACGCCTACCTTTATCCCGAACGCGTTTTTCTGCCGCAAATCAACAATCTACTCGACGACTCGGGCCGGCTGAAGGACGCCGAATTGCTCGGACGTCTGAAGGCGCAGGCCAATGGCTTCACCGATTTTGTCGAACGGCTGAAAAATGTGAAATTGCGCGGCACAAAACCGTGAGCTAGATTCCGCCAACGCAACACCAACCGAAAATTCACCATGAAAACAAACTGTTTCGCAAACCTGCTCGTCATCGGTTCCATCCTCTTTTCCACCGCGGCAGCTTATGCCGCCATTCCCAAGGCCGGCGATACCGCGCCGTTGTTCACCGGCCAGGACCAGGACGGCAAGACGTTAAAGCTGAACAGCCTCATCGGCAAAAAAATCGTGCTGCTCTATTTCTATCCGAAGGACAACACCCCGGGCTGCACGAAGGAAGCGTGCGGTTTTCGCGACCGCATGAGCGGGTTGCAAACGAACAACGTCGAAGTCATCGGGGTCAGTTTTGATTCCGCCGAGAGCCACCAAAAATTCATCGCCGATTACAAATTGAATTTCCGCCTGCTGGCCGATCCCGACGGGAAAATTGTTGACCTTTACGGCGTGCAGGTGGTGGGCCGGAAAATGGCGCGCCGGGTCAGCTTCCTCATCGGCCTGGATGGCAAGATTGTTCACGTCACCGACGTGGGCAATCCAGACACTCACTTCAGCGAAATGAAGGACGCCATCGCCGGTTTGAAAAAGAAGTGAATTGGGCGCGGGGCCTCAAAGTCCCATCTCGTCAAAATTGCGATCCGCGCTTAGATTCGCCGTGTGCAGTCGTGGATGAACAGCGGCATGGTCACCAAGGCGCGGGATTTTCTTCACCGCCACTGGCGGCGCGCGTTGCGCTGGCGCGAAAAACTGGTCCTCAATGAAGAGGCATTCCACCTCGTGCTGGCCGGGCTGGTCGGCGTCATTGGCGGTTTGGTGAACCTGTTTTTCTTCTACGCGGTACATCTGATTCAGCCGGGCGATCCGGTGGAAGTCGCCGGACGATTGAACGATTGGGAACGCATTCTGGTTCCGACCCTGGGCGGCCTGGCAGCGGGACTGATTTTGCATTGGGGCTTGCGGCTCGTCGGCCCGCAAGGTTCGACCAACCTGCTCGAAGTCGTCGTCGCGGGTGACGGACGGCTGCCGTTCCGCACGGAACTGGTTAAAACGGTTTCGGCCATCATCAGCATTGCCACCGGCGCCTCCATCGGGCGGGAAGGCGGCATCACGCAACTGGCGGCGACGCTATCGTCCAAGCTCGGCCAGATCGCGAAATGGCCGCCCTACCGGCTGCGGCTGCTGGTCGGCTGCGGCGCGGCGTCCGGCATCGCGGCGGCTTACAACGCGCCGATTGCGGGCGCGGTGTTCGCTTCGCTGATTGTGCTCGGAAATTTTTCGATGAACCTCTTCGCGCCGCTGGTTTTTTCGTCGGTCATCGCGGCGATGGTGTCGCGAAACTTTTTCGGCATTGCGCCGTGGTATCAAATTCCGCCGTTTCCCGCCGCCACGCTGCCACAATTGCCGTGGTTTGTGCTGCTGGGCGTGCTTTGCGGCGCGGTGGGCGCCGTGTTCCTGAAACTGCTGCGTTTGGGGGAAGAGCAGTTTCGCAAACTCCACTGGCCGGTTTATCTCCGGCTGACGCTGGCCGGTTTGATCGTGGGCATCATCGCCGTCGGATATCCGGGCGTATGCGGCAACGGCTATTCCGTGACCAATGACATTTTGCACGAAAAATTCCTGTCCGAGGCGAACCCGCTCCTGTGGCTGGCTGGATTGCTGGTGGCAAAATGGGTGGCGACGGCGGCAACGGTCGGCGCGGGCACGGTGGGCGGCGTGTTCACGCCAACATTATTCATCGGTGCCAGCGCCGGCGCGCTGTTCGGCACGGCGTTGCATCAACTGGGCGGTTCGGCGGCGGGGGTGCCGGCGGGCGCGTTCGCGCTGGTGGGCATGGGCGCGGTGCTGGCGGCGACGACGCGGTCCCCGTTGCTGGCGATGATCATGATTTTTGAATTGTCCCTGGATTATTCGCTCGTGCCGCCGCTGATGCTGGCCTGTGTGGTTTCCATTCTGGTGGCGCGGCAATTGCACGGAGAGTCGGTTTACATGGAACATCTGCGCGTCAAGGGCCTGGCGCTCGGCCAGGAAACCAGCCGCCCCGGCGAGACGATGGAACAAACCATCGGCGACCTCATGCGCGCGCCGGTAACGCCGGTGCGCGCGAGCACGCCGCTCCGGGAAATTGCCGGCCGTTTTTTGACCAACTCCAATAATTTTCTGCCGGTCGTGGACGCGCGACAGCGGTTGCTCGGCGTGGTGGCGTTGCAGGATTTGAAGGAATTTCTGAACTCCGCGCAGGATTTGGACGCCGTCATCGCCTATGACGTAATGCGCCCGCCGCCGAAATGCCTCACGCCCGGCCAGCGGTTGCTCGAGGCGCTGCCGGCGGTGCTGGAAAGTGAATTGCGCAACGTGCCCGTCGTCAACAATCCGGCGGAAAACAAGCTGGTCGGCGCGGTTGACCGGGCGGAAGTGCTGGCGATTTTCTCCGAAGCCATCGCCGCAAAAAGCGATCCCGCGCGGTGAAAAGTCTTTTTTGGGCGCGTTCCGCTTTCTAAGCTGAACGTGTGCCTTTCAAAATTGGCGATCAACTCACCTTGACGATTCAAGACATCGCGTTCGGCGGTGAAGGCGTCGGGTGCGCCGGCACGGGGCCGGGGGTCGAGGGTCGAGAGCCGGGAGCAGGGCTGGTTTCTGCTGGCGCAGCGGCCCTCGACTTTCGTCCCTCGACACCCGACGGCAACTTAATGGTCGTGTTCGTGCCATTTGTGCTCGTCGGCGAAGTCGTTGAGGTTGAAATCACGGAGGTCAAAAAGAATTTCGCCCGCGCGAAACTTTTGCAGGTCGTGCAGCCGTCGCCGGAGCGTGTCGAACCGGCGTGCCGCTACTTCGGCCAATGCGGCGGTTGCCAGTATCAGCACGTTGATTACGCCACGCAGCTTCGATTGAAACACAAACAGATCGCCGACTTGTTTCAGCGCATTGGCGGGTTTGAGCAGGCACGGGTTGCGCCGGTCATCCCCTGTCCCCGGCCTTACGGCTACCGCAATCGCATCATGATTCGCAGCCAGTGGAACAAACCGGAGCAAAAACTGAACATCGGTTTTGTGCGCTGGGACTGCGGCCTGGTCGAGGACATCGAGGAATGCAAAATCGCCGAACCGGTGCTCAACGAAGAAATCCGGCAGGTCCGCGCGCATCCGCCGCCGAAAGGCGGGATTAAAATCGTTTTGCGCGTGCCGCCGGAAGATTGGGACGTGCCGCCGGACTCGTTTTTCCAAAACAATTTTTTCCTGCTGCCGAAACTCGTGGATACCGTGCGTGATTTTTTGCGAAGCGCTGGAGTTCAAGCTTCAGCTTGTTCCGACGCCTCGCAGCAGCATTCCCCAAAACAAGCTGAAGCTTGGACTCCAACTCGGCATTTGGCGGACTTGTATTGCGGCGTCGGTTTTTTCGGCATCGAACTGGCGGATGCGGTCGAATCTTTCGTCGGCGTGGAATACGACCAGCGCGCCATCCAGGCGGCGCGGCGCAACGCGGTGGCGCGAAAAATCAGCAACGGCGAGTTCATCGCCTCGGCGGTGGAGGCGGTTTTGCCGGAATTGCTGAAGCGTTTTTCGCCGCAAGCCACAACGGTATTGCTCGACCCGCCGCGCAAAGGCTGTTTGCCGCAGACGTTAAAATTGTTGCGTGAAACAAAGCCGGCGCAGGTGATTTATGTGTCGTGTCATCCGGCGACGATGGCGCGCGACTTGAACATTTTGTGCGGCAATGGTGTCTTTGAACTGGCGTGTGTGCAGCCATTGGATATGTTTCCACAAACACAACACGTCGAGTGCGTGGCGGATTTGCGCGCTGGCACAAAGCCTTGCCAGGACGCACGGCATGGATTCAACTGAACAAACTCAATGACAACCAAAATGCGAACTGACCCGCGAAAAAATTTTGCGCCGCGATTTTTGCCCTGGCTTTTAACGGTGGCGGCCTTCGCGTTTTATTGGTTCACGCTGAACCGCTGGGTATCGCCGTTCAACATCGACTACGTGGCCAGGATTTCCAGATGGACCTGGCAACCGGAGGTTTACAACCCGCTTGCTTTTGTGGTGATGTATCCATTCCGCTGGTTGCCGCCGGCGCAAATTCCAATCGCGCTGAATGTGTTTTCCGCCGTGTGCGCGGCCTTGACACTCGGCTTGCTGGCGCGGTCGGTCGCGCTGCTGCCGCACGACCGGACCGACGCGCAACGCAAGCGTGAACACAGCGATTTTTCGTTTTTGACCACTGGCGGCGCGTGGCTACCGCCGGTTCTGGCCGTGTTGGTTTGCGGTTTGCAAATGACGTTTTGGCAGAACGCAACGAATTACACGGGCGAGATGTTCGACCTGTTGCTGTTCGCGTTCGTGATTTGGTCGTTGCTGGAATACCGGCTGGATGAACGCGAATGGCGTTTGTTTCTGGCCTCGGTCGTGTATGGCGCGGGCATGGCAAATAATTGGGCGATGGTGGGATTTTTTCCGGCTTTCGTAGCAGCGATAGTGTGGATTCGCGGCTTGAGCTTCTTCAATCGGCGATTTCTCCAAAGAATGATGTTGTGCGGGCTGCTGGGAATGATGCTTTATCTTTTGCTGCCACTGCTAATCGTGATTTCGGGCAAGGTGCCGGTGACTTTCTGGGAAGCACTGAAAATCAGCCTGGTTCCGCCGTATAATGTGCTGAAACTTTATTTCTTCTGCTGCCTTTACCCATCGCAACATCTTGAGTTCCTGGCGTTGTTGCTGGCTTACCTGATGCCGTTGTCCATGATGGCAATCCGCTGGAAAGCGTCCTTCGGCGATCACAGCCCCATGGGCCTGGCGTTGACGAGTTTCCTGTTTCATCTGGTGTGCGCCGCCTTTTTGGTCTTCTGCATTTGGATGACATTTGACCCGCCGTTTAGCCCGCGGCATCTCAATCTTGGAACACCGCTCTTGACACTTTATTATCTTGGCGCATTGAGCATCGGTTACTTCAGCGGCTATTTTCTGCTCATTTTTGGCAAAGCACCCAGCAGCCGTTTGCAACCACCCCGGCCGGAACCGTTTCAATTTTTGGATCCCTTGGTGGTCGTTGGCGTTTGGGTGCTCGTAGTGGCAACAGTAACCGGGCTGGCTTACAGAAATGCACCGCAAATTCGGGATACAAACGATGATACATTCCAAAAATACGCATCGTTCGTGGAGGAGAATTTACCACGTTCGGGCGGCATTTTGTTGAGCGATGATCCGTACCATTTCCATTTGTTTTTCGTGGAGGCGGCGTTGGTGCGGGACGGTCGGGCGAAAGATTTTTTGCTACTCGACACCCAGTCCCTGAACTGGCCCGCTTATCTCCGGTTCCTGCACAATAAATTCCCGCAGAAGTGGCCGGAACTGGTTTCGCCGAAAGAAGTGAAACCGCTCAATCCGATTGGACTCATCGGCGCCTTGATCATGCTGGCCAAATCCAACGAGCTTTACTACCTGCATCCGAGCTTCGGCTACTATTTCGAGCAATTCTATCAGGAGCCGCACGGCCTGGCCTACAAACTAAAAACACTGCCCGGTGACACGCTGTTGCCACCGTTACCGGACAAAAATCAAATCGCTGAGAACCAGGCATTCTGGGCGCGGGTGGAAACGCAGGCGTTCGCTCCCATTAAACGCGCCGTCACACCGCCCGACCCGAATGCGCCGCGCAGTTGGGGGCGGCGAATGCTGGATACATTTCACGTGCCCCGCGAACAAAATCAAAACGCCATCCTTGCCGGAACCTTTTACTCGCGCAGCCTGAATTTCTGGGGCGTTCAGTTGCAACGTGCCGGCGATCTTACAAACGCCGCCGCGTGTTTCATCCTGGCAGAAGAAGTCAATCCCGACAACTTCGTCGCGCAAATCAATCTCCGGTTCAATCAAAGCCTTCGCGCCGGCAAAAGCGTGCCGCTGAACTTATCCAAAACCACCAGTGATCAATTTGGCAAATACCGCGATTGGAACGGAGTGCTCAACGCCAACGGGCCGTTTGACGAGCCCAGCTTTTGTTTTCAGACTGGAATTATTTTCATGCAAAACAGTTATTTTGACCAGCCATTGCCGCTGAATCGTCAGGCCCTTGCGCAGTTCGACCGTGTCCGCGAACTCGAGCCGGACAATCTGGAAGCACGGCTCGCGCTCGGCCAGATTTACGTGATATCCCGCCTGCCCGACCGCGCGCTCGAGGTGTTGCGCGACCCGCTCGAACAGCCGGAAAGATTTCCGCTCGCCAAAACGAATAAAACTCAACTGAACGTCATCGCCGCCGCCGCCTATCTTCAAAAAAACGACCTGGCACAGGGAACGCAATTGCTCGAAACCGAAATCGCCCTCCATCCCACCGATGACGATCTGCTCACCGCTACCGTGCAGGCTTATCTGATGCATGGCCTGTTCACCAATGCGCTGGTCGTCATTGACCGCCAACTGAAACTGGCGCCCAACGATCCGACCTGGCTTTTTGACCGGGGCAACGTTTCCGCTCAACTCAAAGCCTACGATGACGCCATTGCCGCTTACACACGCGTGCTCGCCATTCTAACGAACAATCCTTCGGTGCTCTTCAATCGCGCCCTGGTATGCCTCGACAGCGGCAAGCTCGACGCCGCGCGCGCCGATTACAAAACATTGCAAAAAACGTTCACCAACTCGTTTCCGATCGTCTGGGGCCTCGGCGAAATCGCCTGGCGCCAGCACGACACGAACGGGGCGATTAAAAATTACAAACTTTATCTGGCCAACGCGAACACCAACACCGAGGAAGCCACCAACGTCATGCTGCGGCTCCGCGAACTTAAAGGCCATTCACCCTGAAACGCGCCGATGCGCGTCACGCACATCATCACCCGGCTGGTCGTCGGCGGCGCGCAGGAAAACACCGTCGCCTCCGTGCTCGGTCTGCGCCAAATACCCGGCGTCGTAGTCCATTTGATCTCCGGCCCGACAACCGGCCCCGAAGGCTCGCTCGAATCTGAATTCGCGGACACGCCGGAAATTCTCACGCGCGTTCCGGAACTCGTCCGCCCGATTCACCCGCTGAAAGACTGGCTCGCGTTGCGCCGGCTCGAAAAAATTCTGCGCAAACAAAAACCTGACATCGTCCACACGCACAGCGGCAAGGCGGGGATTCTCGGCCGCCTCGCGGCCCGGCGCGCGGGCGTGCCGGTGATCATCCACCACATTCACGGCCCATCCTTCGGCCCGTTTCAAGGATTGCCGGCCAACTGGATTTTTACCGCTGCCGAACGTTACGCCGCCGGAGTTACCACGCATTTCGTCTGCTCCGCCCAGGCCATGACGCGACTCTACCTCGCTGCTGGAATCGGACGCCCGGAAATGTACACGCGCATTTTCAGCGGCTTCCCCGTGGAACCGTTTGCGAATGCCGCCAATGATCCCGCCCTCCGCTCTCAATTGGGACTGGCTCCGGCTGCTTTTGTAATTGGGAAAATCGCCCGCCTCGCCCCGCTCAAAGGCCATGAAGATTTGCTCGCCGCTTTCCAAAAGCTGTTGCCCCAATTCCCCCGTGCGCGCCTCCTCCTCGTTGGCGACGGCCGTTTGCGAACACAACTTGAAGCCCGCGCCCGCACGCTGGGTCTGGCGGATAAAGTAGTCTTCACCGGACTGGTGCCGCCCGGCGAGGTGCCGCGTTATGTCGGAATCATGGACTGCCTCGCCCACTTGTCAGCCCGCGAAGCACTCTCGCGTGCCCTGCCCCAGGCGCTGGCGGCGGGCAAACCTGTCGTTTCCTACGATTTCGACGGCGCGGACGAGATTTGTCTTGATGGCGAAACCGGCTTTTTGGTTCGCACCGGCGACACTGCCACCGTTACCCAACGCCTGCTCCAACTCGCCAACGACGCGCCGTTGCGCGAACGGCTCGGTCGCCGTGGACAACAATTCGTCCGCGAAAATTTTGCCGTCGAACAAATGGTGGATAACCTCTACCATCTCTACCTGAAACTGGCTGCAGCAGTTGGAGTTCAAGCTTCAGCTTGTGCGCCGCGCAAGGCAGGCTAAAGCCTGAACTCCAACCATGACTTTTCCATTCATTTTTTTTTGCGCTGCCTTTGTCAGCGCGCTGCTGACAACACTGCTGGCGTTGCCGTTTTGGCGAAAGTGGTGTCTGCGCGCAAATCTTGTGGACGACCCTGGCCAGCGCAAAATCCACGACGCGCCCGTGCCGCTCGCCGGCGGCCTCGCCGTGCTCACTGGCATTTTGCTGCCGCTCGCGGCCGGCGCAATTTTGCTCGTGCTCGGTGTGAACCTTGCCAGCCAAACACATCTGATTGCGCACGGATTGAACCGCCGCGCCATTGAACTTGCCGTAATTGCGTTCGGCGCGATTGCGATGGTCGTGCTTGGCTGGCTGGACGACAAACATGAACTGAAACCCTTGCCGAAATTTATCGGCCAATTGTTCATCGCCGTGCTCGTTGCCGCCGCCTGCAAGCGCATCACGCTCTTCGTGCCCAGCGTCACGTTCAGCTACGCCATTACCATTCTGTGGGTGCTCACAGTCGTCAACGCCTTCAATTTCATGGACAACATGAACGGCCTGTGCGCCGGGCTGGGCGCGATTGGCGCGTGGCAGTTTGCTATCATCGCCGCAGGGGATGGCGAATACCTTGTGGCGTTGATTGCGTTTCTGGCGTGCGGCGCGCTCGTCGGTTTTTTGCCATACAACTTTCCCAATGCGCGAGCCTTTCTCGGCGACGCGGGTAGTCATCTCGTTGGCTATCTGCTCGCCGTGCTGGCGATCCTGCCGCACTTTTACACGAAACAGAATCCGCACCGGCTCGCCGTGCTCACGCCCTTGCTCGTGCTGGCCATTCCACTGGCCGACCTCGCGTGGGTCGTCATCCAGCGCACTCGCGCCGGTAAACCGTTCTGGATTGGCGACACGAATCATCTGTCGCACCGGCTCGTCCGCACGGGCCTGAGCCGCACCCGCGCCGTGCTGCTCATCTGGCTGGTCGCGGCAATGATCGGTTCCATCGCCTGGTGGCTCTAATACCATTTCTCATGGACAATTGGTGCAATGGTAGGGCGCGTCACTCCGTGCGCGCCGTTGTGTGTGTGGACCAGCGGCGCGCACGGAGTGACGCGCCCTACCAATATGCCGAATCTCTTTAGGAATTGGTATAACTTCAAAAACGGTGTAGCAGTCGACGTAAATCGGCTCAAACTTTTCAATCAGAGCGGACTCGTCCCGCATAGCGGAACTGTTACATTCGGCTTTTCTTTCGTGTATTTCACGTGTTTCGCGGTTAAAATTGTCCCGTGAAACTGCTTTTCATCGGCGACATCGTGGGACAACCGGGCCGGCGCGCGGTTGCGGAACTTCTTCCCAAACTACGGCAACAGCATGCGCTCGACTTCGTCATCGCCAACGGCGAGAACTCCGCCGGCGGCTCCGGCATCACGCCCAAAACCGCCGGGGAAATCTTCTCCGCCGGCGTGGACGTCATCACCAGCGGCGACCATTTGTGGGACCAGAAGGAAGTCATGGAATTGCTCCAGAACGAAAAACGCTTTCTGCGTCCATTGAACTATCCGCCCGGCACGCCCGGCCAGGGCAGCGCCATTTTTGAACTCCAAACTCCGAACTCCGAACTCCGAACTCCGAATTTGATTGCCGTGTTGAACGCACAAGGCCGCACGTTCATGCCGCCGCTGGAAAATCCGTTTCTCCTCGCGCTCGACGAGGTAAAACGCCTGCGCCAGCAGACGAAAATCATCTTCGTGGATTTTCACGCCGAGGCGACCTCGGAAAAAATCGCGTTTGCGCGGATGCTCGACGGCCAGGTGAGCGCGGTCGTGGGCACGCACACGCACGTGCAGACGGCGGACGAACAGATTTTCCCCGGCGGCACGGCGTATTTGAGCGACGCCGGGTTCACCGGCCCGCACGAAAGCGTGCTCGGCCGCGAAATCGAGCCGGTCCTCAAACGTTTTCTCACCAACATGCCCCAGCGGTTTGAAGTGGCGAAAAACCGCGTGCTACTTCACGGCGCGGTAATTGAAATTGATGAAGCCAGCGGCAAGGCAGTGAAAATCCAGCGTGTGTCGGAAGCAGTTTAATTTAGCCACAGATGAAACATGGATTAAACTCGGATTAACCTTATTTCTCGTTTTTAAGAAGCGCGGTGCAATTATTGAAAAGCGTTTCAAATGCTGATTGTAATCGTGGAAGTCGGCGAAGCTGTGGCGATAGGCTTTCGAGATGTTGAATAAATGAAAATTTTTGAGTAGCGGGGTCGGAATCATTCTTTTGTGCATGGAGGAGTGCAGCCACAATCGTTGTTTGTTTTTCACATACTCTGGCGAGCAGTCGTTCGAGATCATCAATCTCCAGAAAGAAAACATTTTCGATGGGAATTGGTAAAGGATTGCCAAATTTACTTTGCAAACCGTCGACAACCTTTTGTCCGAACATATTTACAAATTCAGTATTGCTCCCAAGATTGAGAGAATCGTATGTCACGACTAAAAGAAAGTTCTTAGATTTTCCAAAAGACTTTACTCCCGTCGAAATAGTTGTTGCGATTCGCCGTGCAGTGTCCATGCCTTGTTCAATCGCTTTGCGAACTGAAGCTTTCAGGGAGCGAAATACAATTTCAGGCTCGTGTGATACGCGACCAAGGTGTGAAACCTCGACGCCTTTGGCATCGACTAAAATGTTGCAGTCATCTTCTACAATCAGGAAATCCACACATTTGCCTGAGCCGCACAATGATTTAGCCAACGAGGACTCATCAATGAACGGAACATTCGCATCGGAAAAACAGCCTCCGACATATTGTTCGAAAATTGGACCGAATTTTGCCGGGAACTCGGCCGGCTTGTCTGTTTTCAAAGTGCGATAGATAAAATCTTCCAAAGATCGAAAGAGAAGCGTCGGATAGTAGGCAATAAAATCTTGCCCAACTTTCAAAAGCGGGAAATTGACCAAAGGTGTCGGCGAAATTATTTGATCCATGATCGACTGTTTCCGTTCTGAACCAAGAGTCAGAATGTTATGAAGACTCGCAATATCCTTATACCATTTCTAGTTCGATATTGCACTATTACTAAAGGGGTGGCATAATTGGGTCATGCCGAAACGATTTCATCTAAACCGACCGGACCAAGCCAAGGCCGTCGCCGTCGCGCTGGCCACCTG
>Ga0224534_1000742_pt1 | contig 19517 bp, 17 predicted proteins | sample 714E12024metaG_FD_172012 | JGI IMG/M metagenome (GOLD analysis project Ga0224534, IMG submission 172012) | Peat soil microbial communities from Stordalen Mire, Sweden - 717 E1 20-24 | ecosystem: Environmental > Terrestrial > Soil > Wetlands > Peat | place: Sweden: Norrbotten County, Stordalen... | reverse complement strand
CTTCAGAATATCTGACTGTCAGAATATGTCAAGCACCCACGGGCTCAACGAGCTCAACTCCTGGAAGATTCTTGAATCGCCGGCCTGTCCGGCCACCCGTTTGACGGATTGCGCGTCCGAGATTATGCTTCGCCGTAGCCCTACGCATCACCGCCCCAGTCAGCTGTGTCATTTGGCCAATACATCCTGATATGCCCCCGGTCACGTCAACTTGACGTGTCACGCCCGTTGCTCACATCTACCAGCCGACTGATAAATTCTGCCTGACGCCGCAGGCCCCGCCGCTCCCGTAGGCATCCCCAGGCCTACCGTGATAGGCCTCCTCTCCAGCCTTCCCTTGGCCCCTGATTTTGCCGTTCACACCCGACTTCACAGAATTTTCCGAGCCCCCTCAACAACTTACGGCCCTCGCCCCCGTCCGGGGCAAAGTTCGCCTGCTACAGTAGTTGTCAAAAGGGCAGTCCCCCCGGGCTGCCCTTTACTTTTTCTAACAAAGGTCTCCAGACCTGCCAGGAAAGGCCCTTTTATGCGCACTCAGAAGCAGATCGCCGCCTCCCGTGAGAACGGAGGCAAGTCCCACGGCGCCGTCACCGCCGAAGGTAAGGCTCGCATCGTCAACGCCAACCTCCAGACCGGCATCTTCGCTGAAACCCAAGTCCTCGTGTGGGAACACCCCGAAGATCTCCAGGAACTTAAGGACGAATACTACGCCCGCCATCCGCCCGCTTCCCCCGAGGCGCGTTGCTTCCTCGACCAAATCGTCATGTGCGAATGGCACCTTCGCCGCTTCGACTCGGTCGAGGGTTCCCTGTGGGACAAGCTCTTCACTGACAGCCCGCAGAACCTCGACGGATGCGCCTATGCCCTCCAGGAAGGCGACCGGACGTTCACCCGGCTCCAGCACCGCATCAACTCCACCCGCCGCGCCTTCCACGCCGCGCTGAAAGAGCTGGAACGCCTCGAAGCCCGCGACCAGGATGTCGTCTTGGTCAACCCCGATCCGGTCTCGCCCGTAACCCAAACGCCGGAAACCCAGTTACAAATCCTTGGGAGTCTCCGTAAAAATGACCCGGGCCACCCCGCCCCCTGCGAAACGCCCCCGACGCCAGTCCAGGAACACAGGTCCATCAGCGAATCCGTTTTCGGTATCGGCGGGCCGGCAACTGCAGTTGGCAGCACTCAAGGCCCCAAGTGAACAGTATTGGAGCTAGCGGGCCATCCCGCCCTCCGTCAGTGAATCAGCGGGGTCACCACGAAACTCTTGATCTCCACGTAGCTGTGATCGCCCTGAACGATGAACGGGCCGGGCTCGGCTTCCTCAGAGTTGGTGGCGATGGCCGTGAGCCCTTCGATCTCGACCTTGTCCAGGACCTTCTTGCCGTTGAACACCACGGTCAGATCCCGTCCCACCAGGCGGATGTCATAGCTCTGCCATTCGCCGGCCGGTTTGCTGGCGTTGACAGCGGGAGCAATGCGGCTATAGAGGGCGCCGGCGCCGTGAACGTTGACCGGCTGGCCGTAGTCCTCCAGGATCTGGATCTCGTAACGCCCGCGAAGACCGATGCCGCTGTTGGAGTGCTCGATGATGCGGAAATCGACGTGCAGCTCGAAATTCCAGAACTTCTGTTCGGACAGGATGTCGGACGTGGGCGGCGCGTTCCTCAAGACCCCGTCTTGAACCGTCCATGTCAGTGGCACGGCCGGGTTCAACGCCTTCCAGCCGGTGATGTCTTTTCCATTGAAGAGCGCGATCGGCTGGCCCTTCTTCCAGGTGCCGTCGTCCTTAGTCCTTGATCACAGGAGCCCGGACGCCCGTCCACTTGGTGGGTGGTCCGCCCTGGCCTTCCAACTCCATCGAGCCCTCCAGCTTTCCGCCGGTGATGCGCGCGACGAATATCGAATTGCGGGACGGGGGTTGGTTCGCCTTTCGCGGCCGCGCTGGATCCGGCTTGGGAGCCAGGATGGTAAAGTGCAGGTCGCCGTTCTGAACGCCGATGGTGTCGATCTTGTTCAGGTCGCCGCCATAAGCGCTCACGAATTTGCCGGCGGGATTCGGCGTTCCGACGCCCGTCAGTTCGAGCCACCAGGCCCGCGAGCCGGTGGCGGTGGTGATGTCCCATCTGCCGTTGTAGTCCTGGTCGGCTGAAAAAGCGGGACACGCCGCCAGTAAAGAAAGAATGAGTAGGGTACGCATAGCGTTCGGCCAACTAATGTAGCAAGTTGCAAGCGCTGCTGGCGGACCGTGAGCGGAATCTCCATTTCCGGCGATCCTGGTTCCCTCTTACAATGGTGCTGATACTCTTATGGTCGAACAGCTCCACCCGGGTGTTTCCGCCCGAAACGCCCGGGTCTGCCTCTTTGATTTTGACGGCACCATCTCCCTCATCCGATCCGGCTGGATGGAGGTGATGATCCCCATGATGGTGGAAACTCTCGCCGGTCTCGATACCGGCGAGTCTGTGGAACAACTCCGTGCGATGGTCGAGGAGAGTGTCGGCCGCCTCACCGGGAAGCAGACCATCTACCAGATGATCGAGTTTGCCGATCGGGTCCGCGGCTATGGCGGCAAGGCCCTCGATCCGCTGGAGTACAAGCGCATCTACCTGGGGCGCCTCCACCGGAAAATCCGCCACCGTCTCGACGACCTCGCCCAAGGCGCCTCTCCCGAAAAGTACCTCGTCCCCGGCGCCCGCGCTTTCCTCGAAGCACTGCGGGCGCGCGGCTTGAAGCTGTACCTCGCCAGCGGCACCGATCAGGAGTTCATGCGCCGCGAAGCACGCCTCCTCGACGTCGACCGTTACTTCGATGGCGGCATCTACGGCGCCCTCGACGATTACAAGAGTTTTTCCAAGAAGATCCTGATCCAGCGTGTCATCGCCAGCGCCGAATGCCGCGGCGACCAGTTTCTGTGCTTCGGAGATGGCTACGTCGAGATTGAAAATGTCAAGGAAGTGGGCGGAGTCGCCGTCGGAGTCGCCACCGACGAGCCCGCCTGCCAGGCCGTCGACGCCTGGAAGCGCCGGCGCCTCACCAGTGTCGGAGCCGATTTCATCATTCCCAACTTCCTCTGCCAGGAACAATTGTTGGCTGCCCTATTTCCAAATGGAGAGTAAATATCCCGTCTTCGACCGCTCGCGCCTGGTTGTCAAACCGCTGGCCGAGCGCGTCCACGATCTCGCCGTGGATCATTGGCTGGCGCTGGAGGAAGCGCCGGTCCCCTATGCCCACCCGCGACTCGCCGAGGTGGCCGCCCGGGTGGCCGCCGCGCGCCAGCGTGGCGCGGCCCGGATCCTCATGATGGGCGCGCACGTACTGCGGGCCGGCGTCAATCGCCAGATCATCGACCTCGTCGCGCGCGGCTTCATCGACCACATCGCCCTCAACGGCGCCGGCGCCATCCACGATTATGAGCTGGCCCGCATCGGGGCCACCACCGAGAGCGTCGCCCGCTACATCCGCACCGGCGAGTTCGGCCTCTGGCGCGAAACCGGCGAGCTCAACGACTGGATCGCCGAGGCCGCCCGCCTCTCCCTCGGCCTCGGCGAGAATATCGGCCGGCGCATCGAGTCGAGCGATTATCCCCATCGCGATCTCAGCGTCCTGGCCGCCGCCTGGCGCTGCTCCGTCCCGGTCACCGTTCACGTCGGCGTCGGCTACGACATTCTGCACGAACATCCCAACTGCGACGGCGCCGCTCTCGGCGCCGCCAGCTATCGCGACTTCCTGATCTTCGCCGCCACCGTGGAGCGGCTCGAAGGCGGCGTTTTGCTCAGCTTCGGCTCTGCCGTCATGGCGCCCGAAGTCTACCTCAAAGCGCTCGCCATGAGCCGCAACGTCGCACGCCAGCAGGGCCGCGTCATCCGCGATTTTACGACCGCCGTCTTCGATCTCCTCCCCATCGGCGACAACATCCAGCAAGAGCTTCCCAAGACCAATCCTGGCTACTATTTCCGGCCGTACAAGACGATCCTCGTGCGTACCGTCGCCGACGGTGGCTCCAGCTTCTATTTTTGCGGCGATCACCGCGCCACCTTCCCCGCTCTCCGCCGGGCGATTCTGGAGTGCCCGATTCGGGAGGGAGCATGACCACCGCCGAGATCCTCTCCGCGCTGCCCCGGCTCGCCGCCCTGGTCGTCGGCGATATCTGTTTGGACCGCTGGTGTACCTACGATCCCTCCGCCGCCGAGCCGTCCCGTGAGACCGGCATCCCGCGCACCGCCGTTGTCTCCGTCGAAGTCACGCCCGGCGCCGGCGGCACCGTGGCCAACAATCTCGCCGCCCTCGGCGTCGGCCGCGTAGCGGTCCTCGGCGCCATCGGCCACGACGGTCATGGCGACGAGCTCTCCCGTGCCCTCAGCCACCGCGGCATCGATTCCGGCCTCTCGGTTCGCAGCGATCGCATCCAGACCTTTACCTATACCAAGCTCATCAATCGGTCCACCGGCATCGAGGATCGGCCCCGCATCGATTTCATCAACGTTCATCCCGTCCCCGCCGCAGTCGAGCGGATCGTCCTCGATCGCCTGCAGCAGACCATCGATGCCTTCGATGTGATCCTGGTATCCGATCAGGCCGAGACCAGCCAAGGCGGCATAGTAACGCCGGCGCTGCGGAACCTGCTGGCCGATCTCGCTCTCAACTATCCCGAGAAAGTGATCCTGGCCGATTCCCGCACCCGCATCGAGCAGTTTCGCAACTTGATCGTCAAGCCCAACCAGCAGGAAGCGGAGACGGCCTGCCGATCGTTGTTGGGCCGCCTGGACTACGCGGAGTTGCGCCGCCAGTTGCAAGCTCCTCTCATGTTCGTGACCCACGGCAGCCGCGGCGTCCTCCTCCTCGATAGCCAGGGTGAGACTTGGGTCAAAACCAATCCGGTAGACAATCCGGTAGACATCTGCGGAGCCGGTGACAGCTTCGCCGCCGGCACAGCGGTCGCCCTCCGCGTAACCCGCGACCCGGCCGCGGCATCCATGTTCGGCAACCGGGTAGCCGGCATCACCATCATGAAGAAAGGCACGGGCACGGCTTCTCCAGCGGAGATCCAAGCCGCCGTAGGCCTCCTATGACCACTCTGGCCATCGATATCGGCGGCACGAAGTTCTCCATCGCGGCTTTCCAGGCCGGCCGCCTCATCCGGCGCGAATCCCGCTCTACCGACAAACAAGGCGGCCGCGACTGGATGCTCGCCCAGCTCGCCGCCATGACTCGCGCCTGGCGGGCCGACCTCACCTTCGACAACTGCGGCGTCGGCTTCGGCGGTCCCGTCGATTTCGCCGCCCAGCGTGTAGCGCTCTCCACCCACGTGGGCGGCTGGCGCGATTTCCCGCTCACGGCGCATCTGGAAAACGAGCTTGGCATTCGGGTAATCATGGACAACGACGCCAACGTAGGTGCAATCGGCGAAGCTACGCACGGCGCCGGCCAAGGCGCCGATCCGCTCTTCTACATGACGCTCTCCACCGGCATCGGCGGCGGCATCTACTTCGCAGGCAATGTGTGGCGAGGCGCCGATTCCTACGCCGGCGAGATCGGCCATCTCACCATCCGTCCCGATGGCCCGCAATGCCTCTGCGGGGCCCAAGGCTGCTTCGAGCGCATGTGCAGCGGCCTGGGGCTCGAGCGCGACCATGGCCGCACTGCCAAAGATCTCCTCCGCGATCCCGAATTCGTCCGCCGCTATGTCGTCGATCTGGCGCTCGGTCTCAAGACGTGTATCATGTTGTTGAACCCGGCGCGGATCGTAATCGGCGGCGGCATCGCCAAAGCGGGCGACCCCCTCTTCGCGCCGTTGCGCGTCGAATTGCGGCGGCAGATCACGGGGTGGTCGGGTGCGCGCATCGAGGTCGTGCCGGCGGCCCTGGGCGATGACAGCGTACTCTACGGAGCGCTGGTGCTGGCCGAACAACGGAAACCTTTATGACTTTTCCGCAAGGTTACAGAACCGACCTCCTGCAGGCGATCGAGGCCATTGATCTGGCCAAAGTGAACCAGGCCATCGAATGGTTCAAGGACGCCCGCGCCGCCGGCCGACACATCTTCGTGTGCGGCAACGGCGGCAGCGCTTCCACCGCCTCTCACTTCGCCTGCGACATCGTCAAAGGCGCGAGCTTCAACCGCCATTCGCGCTTCCGCATCATGGCTCTCACCGACCAGTTAGCCACGCTCACCGCCTATGCCAACGATGCCGGCTACGACGCGGTCTTCGTCGAGCAGCTCAAGAACTTCGCCCAGCCTGGCGATCTCTTCATGGGCATCAGCGGCTCCGGCAACTCGCCCAACGTCCTCCGCGCCATGGACTACGCCAATCAACTCGGCTGCCGCACGCTCGCCCTCACTGGCCGCGATGGCGGCAAGCTCGGCCCTAAGGCCCAGCTCAACATCCAGGTGTCCGTGCCCCACATGGGCCGCATTGAAGATGCCCACATGATCGTCTGCCACATGATCGCCTATTACTTCGTGGACGCCGAAAAGTAAGGGCGCAACCGCATGCACTTGTTAGACGGTAACCACAATCTTGCCGATCTGCGCGTTGGACTCCATGTAGCGGTGCGCCTCGACGATTTTAGCGAATGGGAACGTCTTGTCGATACGCGGCTTAAAGTCACCGGAGGCAAGATGGTCGAAGACGTACTGCCTGGCCGCCGGAAAGGCCGCGGGATCGCCGACCACTTCGAAGAGAGTGTACCCCTTGATGGTGAGGTTCTTGCCGAGAACGGAGAAAAGCGGGAACGGTGTGGGGCCGGCGGCGAGTGCTCCGTATTCGAAGATGATGCCGCTCGTGGCCGCGGCTGCCGCGAGGGCTTCAAGCCCCTTGCCGGCGATGGGATCGAAGACGATACGCGCGCCTTTGCCGGATGTGATCTCGTTGACACGCGCGACGAGGTCTTCCTCTTCCGTGGCGATGACGTGGCCAGCGCCCAGAGCGAGGAGTTCCGCTTTTTTCCGCGAGGTGCGGGTGGTGGCGATGGCGATGGCGCCTTGGGCTTTGGCGATCTCGATGGCAGCGATGCCCACGCTGCTGCTGGCGGCGGTGATGAGAACGAAATCCCCCTTGGCGAGGTGGCCTTGATGGACGAGCGCGCCGTAGGCGGTGAGGTACTGCATCCAGATGCTGGTTCCTTCCTCGTAAGAGAGCTTGCCGGGGTAGACGGCAATGGCGTAAACGGGAACGATGGCGACCTCCCCGTAGACGCCATACGCGCTGGCCAGGAAATTGGGGACGGTGCTGACGGTCTTGCCAATCCAACTCCGGTCGACATCGGGGCCGACGGCCTCGACGATTCCGGAGGCTTCGTAGCCGATTTTTGAGGGGAGCTTGGGCTGGACCAGGTATTTGCCCATGCGGAACATCACTTCCGCGCGGTTGAGGCCGATCGCCTTTACGCGGAGACGAACCTCCCCGGCGGCGGGATCGGGCAGAGGGAGTTCGTCCAACTGGAGGACTTCGGGACCGCCGGTCCGATGGAAGCGGACAATCTTTACAGTAACAGGGGCTCGATTCGACATGAGGGTACCTTTCTTTCCGATTGTGTCTGTTCGATGCGAACGTGTGTGAAGAAGATGCACCGGCTCACCCCAGGAAGAGCTGCCGCACCATGGCCTCGCGCTCCTTCAGTCCCTCGCCCTCGAACTGCGCTGCAACCTGCTCCAGCAGGTCTGGAATCGCAAGGCCCTGCGGGCATTTCTCGAGGCAATCCAGGCAGCGCGCGCATAGCGAAGCATAAGCAGGGCGTCCGGACATTACTCCACCGGCTCGCAACACGTAGAGGAATCCGGCCTCCTGCGTCTTGCCGAAGGTGTGAAAAGCGTTGAAAAGGTCGAAGCTGCCGGAGATATCCACGCCCGACGGGCACGGCTCGCAGTACCCGCAACCGGTGCAGCCGACCCGCATGATTTCGCGGTATTTTCGGGCCACTCGGCCGACCAGGTCGAGTTCCGCGGCGGTGAGCGAACCGGGACGCGCGTCGGCGGCGATCCTCAGGTTCTCTTCCACCTGCGCCTCGTCGTTCATCCCCGACAAGGCCACGGTCACCTCCGGGTGGTTCCAGACCCACCTCAGAGCCCACTCGGCAGGGGTCCGGCGCCGTTCGGCCTCCCGCCAAAGGGAGTCGATGGCCGGCGGCTGCGGGGAAACGGCCAGCGTGCCGCCACGAAGCGGCTCCATGACGATCACACCAAGGCCCTTCGAGGCGGCATACTTCAGCCCCTCGGTGCCGGCCTGGTGCTCCTCGTCGAGGTAGTTATATTGAATCTGGCAGAATTCCCAGGGATAGGCGTCGACGATGCGTTTGAAATCCTCCCGGTTCCCGTGATAGGAGAAGCCGGCATTCACGATCCGTCCGCCGGACTTAGCCCGGTCGAGAAACTCCGCGACGCCGAGTGCCGCGATCGGGTCCCAGTTATCTCCATTGAGCGAGTGGACCAGGTAGTAATCGATGCGAGACGTGGCAAGTTTCTGTAGTTGCGCGTCGAGAAAGCGGTCCATGTCCGCGCGGTTCTTGACGAGCCAAGCCGGCAACTTGGTGGCGAGCTTCACCCGCTCGCGGTATCCGCCGGCGAGGGCGCGGCCGACAAAGGGCTCGCTTTCGCCCCCATGATAGGGCCAAGCCGTGTCGATGTAATTCACTCCGCGGTCGATGGCGTGCCGGATCTGGCGGGCCGCCCTTTCTTCGTCGATGCGCCCATCCTTCTGCGCCAGGCGCATGCAACCGAATCCCAGGATGGACAACTCGTCTCCGGTCTTCGGCGACTTCCTGTAGAGCATTGGATCTCCCCTGATTGAAGCGATCATTGTAGCTCGCAACGCACTTTGAGCGAATTCGCCGTAACTTTTTCCCGGCTGCACAGTACATAGCTTATGACCCGCCTCGTCCAGGACGTCCTCTACGCCGCCCGCACTTTCCGGAGATCCCCGGTGTTCAGCGGCGTGGCGGTCTTCTCGCTGGCGCTCGGCATAGGGGCCAATACCGCCATTTTTACCCTCGTGGACCAGCTCATCCTGCGGCTGCTGCCGATCCAGGACCCGCAGAACGTGGTGCTGCTGGCGGGCCGCGGCCGGCATTACGGCGGCAACAACGGCCGCAATGCCCTCTCCTATCCCATGTACCAGGACCTACGCGACCGCAACCAGGTCTTCAGCGCCATGATGTGCCGCTATCGGCTGGGCTTCTCCATCGCGGCCGATTCCCAGACGGAGGCGGTCAATGGCGAGTTGGTCTCGGGGAACTATTTCCCCATGCTGGGCACTCGCCCGGCGCTGGGCCGGCTGTTCACGGCGAACGACGATTTGCACCCCGGCGCGCACCCCTACGCGGTCCTCAGTTACACCTGGTGGAAAACGCGTTTCGCCGGCGATCCGCACATTCTGGGGCGGACCATTCGCGTCAACGACTATCCCCTGACCGTCGTCGGTGTGGCGCAGCCGGCGTTCGAAGGCATGGAGCCGGGCCTGCCCGCGTTCCTCTTCGTCCCCATGGCCATGGCACGGGAGGTGCGGCCCGGATTCAACGCGATGTTCGAGCGGCGGTCGCGCTGGGTGAACGTCTACGGCCGGCTGAAGCCGGGGATGACGCTCGAACAAGCCAAGGCCGGATTGCAGCCGCTGTTCCACCAGATTATCGAGAGCGAAGTCCCACTGCCGGGATTCCGCGACGCGACACCTTACGACAGGCAGCAGTTTCTGCGCATGTGGCTGAACGCGATGCCCGGCTCGCAAGGCAACACGAACCTCCGGCGCCAGTATGAGAAGCCGCTTTGGGTGCTGGCGGGCGTGGTCGGACTGGTGCTGCTGATTGCCTGCGCCAACCTGGCGAGCTTGCTGACGGCACGCGCGGCGGCGCGGCAGAAGGAGATCGCCATTCGCCTCGCGATCGGCTCCAGCCGTGCGCGCATGTTGCGGCAGCTTCTCACCGAAAGCGTTCTGCTCTCGGTGGCGGGCGGCGTGGCGGGGCTGGGGCTGGCGGTGTTGATGGTGAAAGGCCTGCTGGCATTCCTGCCGACGGTGGTCACCGGGTACGCCATCTCCAGCTCGCCCGACTGGCGGATGCTGGCATTCACATTCGCCCTTTCCCTCATCACCGGCATCGGCTTCGGCATGGTGCCGGCAATTCAATCCACCAACCCGAACATCTCGCTCACCCTGAAGGAGCAGGCGGGCGCCATCGGGGGCGACGGAGCGCAGGTAGGCTTCCGCAAGATTCTGGTGGCCGCGCAGGTGACGCTCTCGCTGTTGCTGCTCATCGGGGCAGGCTTGTTCGCTCGAAGCCTCTCCAACCTGCACTCGCTGGATCCAGGCTTTAGAATCCGGAACCTGGTGCAGTTTTCGGTCAATCCGCGCGCTATCGGCTACAACGCGAATCGCAGCCTGGAATTCTTCAGGAAGTTGGAAGAGGGGCTGCGCCGCATCCCCGGCGTGCATTCGGCCGCCTCCGCCAACATGGCGGTGCTGACTGGCAACGAGTGGGATATGTGGGTCACAATTGACAGCTTCGACCGCAAGTCCGGCGAACCACCCGACCCGCATTTCAACGCCGTGAGCTCCGGGTATTTCGAAACGCTCGGAATTCCCGTGTTGCAGGGGCGCGCGTTCACGCCGAAGGATGACGCCAATGCTCCCAAGGTTGCGGTGGTGAATGCCCGCTTCGCAAGACGTTATTTCGGCAACGGCATCGCGGTGGGCCACAAGTTCGGGGTGGGCAGCAGCCCCAGCACTCCCACCGACATCGAGATCGTCGGGGTTGTGGGCGACACGCGCTATGAGAGCCTGCGCGACGAGATCCCGCTCGAAGTCTATCTCTCGAATGTCCAACAGCAGGGGGGAATGTTCGGCCAGGTGGTGTACGCGCGGACGGAGCGGGACCCGGGCAACGCCTTCGGCGCGATTCGCGCGGCCGTGCGCGAGATCGAGCCCAACATCCCCATGGTCAGCATGATGACCCTGGAACGCCAGCTCGAAGAGTCGCTCATCACCGAGCGCATGATCGCGGCCCTTTCCACCGTTTTCGGCCTGCTGGCGACGGTGCTCGCCGTCCTGGGCCTGTACGGCGTAATGGCCTACACGGTGGCGCGACGCTCGCGCGAGATCGGCATCCGCATGGCGCTGGGCGCGCAGAGCGGCAACGTGGTGTGGCTGGTGATGCGCGAGGTGCTGCTGCTGGTGGCGGGCGGAGTTGGCATGGGCTTGCCCGCGGCGCTGGCGCTCAGCAAGCTGGTGCGGGCCCAGCTTTATGGGGTCGAGCCGGACGATCCGCTCTCGATGGCCGCCGCGACGCTGCTGCTGGCGGCCGTCGCCGTGCTAGCGGGATATGTCCCGGCGCGGCGCGCGTCGGGCTACGACCCGGTGCGCGTCTTGCGCTATGAATAGATCCGAGGCCCGCTCCGCGAGTGTGTGCAGAGTCATGAACCAGCCTATAATGGGAACTGCACTCGAGGAGGAACCATGCAGTATTACAACGCCCAGGACCTGGCCCGTTCGTTTCGGACGGTACGCAACAACACCATCAAGATTGCCGAAGAGATTCCCGAGGAAAGTTACGGCTTCCGGGCCGCGCCGGAGAGCCTCAGCGTGGCCGAGACGCTGGCGCACATCGCCGCCGCACCGCGCTGGGCCAAAAAGATGCACAGCCAGCGCATTACGCACCCCGATGCCGCCACCTTCCGGGCGGGTCACGAAGAAGTGATGAAATACCAGGCGACGCTGACCACCAAGGCGAAGATCCTGGAAGCATTGCGCGCCGGCGGCGAGGAGTTGGCCACCTGGCTGGCGACGCTGAACGAGGAGACCCTGGGCGAGCGCGTGTACTTTCCGGAGGGCGCACAGCCGCCCAGCAAGACGCGCTTCGAGATGCTGCTATCGCCCAAGGAACACGAGATGCACCATCGCGCCCAACTGATGGTGGTGGAGCGAATGCTGGGGATGGTTCCCCACCTGACCAGGGAGCAGCAGGCCCGAATGGCCTCGACGGAACAGCGGCCGGCCGGCGCGAAAAGCGCCTGACCACCTCATTTTACGGACAGGGTCGCTCCGAATTGACTGCTGAACCCGTTGGCCAGAACAAACACCGGAAGCTGGCCGCTGGCCGCGGAAGGCAGCCGGATGTTGATCTGCGTCAGCGCCGCGGTCGATCCCGGTGACGGCCCGGCGTAGAGGATCTGTGCGAGCTGGGTGCCCACCACAACCACCGGCGGCGGTGAAAGGTTGGACGCCGCCGTGGCAAGCGCTCCGTCGGGCTGGCCGGATGCGCCCGTTCCAATCAGAAACAGCGAGACAATGGAGCCGGCCGGCGCCGGCGTCGACGCCGAATTCAGGGTTCCGTCCAAATTGATGGCGGCGCACTGTCCGGTTCCGGCAGGGCCCAATGTCAGCATCGCCGGCGAGGCCGCGCCAATGACGACCGTGGTGGAAGCCGTGGTCTGCCCGTTGCGCTCCACCGCAACCTGGGAGTGGGCCTTCCCGGCAACGCTCGCGGGGACAATCGCCGTGATTTGCCCGGAATCAACCCGGATCAACGGAGCCGCCACGCCGTCGAACAGGACCCGTGTGCCCGCGAGCACGGTGGTGATCCGGTTCGAAGAATCCAGTTGCAGAAGAGCCGGGGAATCGGGACCGATGGCGGCGCCGAATAGCGTGACGATCTCGGCGGGCGCCACGGGAGTATCCAGCACGCTGCCGAAGTTCACCACCTGCAACGAGGGTGGCGCCACCGCGCCGGTGAAGTCGATTCTGGCAATGAAGCCGTCCTCGCAAGGGAAGCTCTGGCTGGAGGACGGGGAATTGCTATCGGTGCAGGTGGCGGGGAAGCGCGCATCCGCAATGGATGTACCGGCGGTGGGGAAGTTGCTGGAGCGGGTCCAGCCGGCCACCCACATGGAGCCGCCGGCGCCGAGGGCGGCCGCCGTGGCCGACTCGGCGTCGCTTCCGCTCAAGTAGGTTGAATACGCCAGCGTGCTTCCCGTGGCATCCAGCTTCGCGGCAAACGCGTCGCCGCACGGTGCCACCAGCGGCGGATTTCCGAAGGGCGTTCCGGCCGTCAGCAGACACGGGCTTCCGGCAAACCGCTTGGGCAGAGCGTCCGCCGTGACCGGGAAATCGGTGGAGAATGTCATGCCGGAAACGAACGCTTCACCGGCGGAATCAATCGCCAGCCCGAGTGCGCGGTCAAGGCCGCTGCCCCCCAGCAAAGTTCCGTAAACCAGATCCGATCCGGCCGGGTTGAGCTTGACCACGAACGCGTCCGTGTTGCCGGCCGCGGATTTTTGAAACGCCGCGGAGGTGACCGGAAAATCCGCTGCGCCGGTGCTGCCCGCGAGGTACGCATTCCCCTGCGCATCCACGGCGACAGCGCCGCCGGAGGAATCGCCGCGACCGCCCAAGGTCGAAGCATAGACCGCGGCCGCTCCCGTGGGATTCAGCTTCACCAGGAACGCCGCGGAGTTTCCGGCGCCGATGCCGCTGCGAATCGCTCCCGGTGTCGCCGGGAAGTTGGACGAGGAGGTGTAGCCGCCGGCGTAAGCGTTCCCGGCGGAATCGATCGCGACGCCGCTGGTGATGCCGCCGCCGTTCTCGTCCAGGAATGTAGAGTAGACGAGAGCCGCTCCCGTGGGATTCAGTTTTGCGGCAAAGGCTCCGCCGCCTTGGGTCCGATAGGCGCCGGGAGTCGTCGGGAAATCGGCGGCGGCCGTGCCTCCCAGATACACGTTGCTGGAAGAATCGACGGCAATCGCGGCGGCCGTATCGAACCCGGTGCCTCCCAGGTAGGTGGCGTAAACCAGCGTGGATCCGTCGGGGCTAAGCTTCGCCACGAAGACATCGGAACCTCCAGCGAGGCGGGTTTGAAGCGCGCCCGCGGTCACGGGAAAGTTCTGGGAATTTGTGCCGCCGACGACGTACGCGCTGCCGGCCGAGTCAACGGCGATCCCGAGGCCCGCATCGGCGCCCGCTCCGCCCAGGTACGTCGCGTAAACGATCTGGCCCGAAGGGCTGAGTTTCACGACGAAGGCATCCGGCGCCACGGCCATGGGCGCCATGAGGCCGGTGAAGGTTCCGGGCTGGCCGGCGTGTTTCTTCTGGAAGGCTCCGGCGGTCACCGGGAAATTGGAAGAGAGAGTTTCTCCGGTCAGATAAACATTGTTCGAGGCGTCGATCGCCATCGCGTGAATGATATCGGCGCCATCGCCGCCCAGATAGGTCGCGTACGCCAGCGCGCCGGAGGATGCCTGAAGCGCGCGAGCCGCCAGCGCGAGACACAAGAGGCCAATTCGTGGGGCAGCCAATCCTGGCTGCAGCCGGCTTTCAGCCGGCGACTGCACAGCGCGAAAAAGCCGCCTGAAAGGCGGCTGCGGGCAAGATTGGCCGCCCCACAAACGCATCTTACTCCTCGCCCGGCCCGGTTCCTCGCGCGTGGGCGGGGCCGCGAAAGACGGCGTTGAGGAACAGCACGTTCATGCCGTCCAGCATGCCGCGGAAATTGGGGTCTTCCGTGAACCCGACCGCCAACCCGCGCCCGGAGGTGCTGGTCACCACCAGCGGTTTGTAGGCCATCTGCTTGCGGTTCTCGCTCCATAGGTAGCCGCTGGCCAGGAGCTTGTCGGCGGCGTCGAAATACACCGCGTTGACGCCCTTGTCGGCCTTGACCGGCGTATAGATGGCGCGTCCTTCCACCATGGCGTTGACGCTCTCGGCGACGCCGGCGGTGAGCCAGAAATCCGGCCGAACGCGCGCCCGCGCGAGAGCGCCGGGGGCGCTATCGGGCAATTCGGTGGTGGCGCGGATGGCCTTCTCGTAATCCGCGTCGGTGGCGATCAGGGTGCCCGCGCCGCGCGGTCCGGCGCCTCCACCCCGGCCTCCGCGTCCGCCACCGGCGGCCGCGGCAGCCGTCTCGGCCGCGGCGGGTGCAGGGGTGGCCCCCGCCGCGCCGCCACCCCGGCCCGCCTCTGGCTTCTTCTCCTCATCGCGCACCAGGTTTTCCTGCACCATGTCCAACAGGCCCACGCGGCTATCGGTCAGGAAGCCCACCGCGCCGCCCAGCGCCACGATGACACCGCCCGCCTGCACCCATGCCTTCACCCGCTGGATTCCGGCGTCGCCCAGCAGCCCCGCGTAGCCTCCGCCATCCGGCAAAATGAGCACCTGGAATTTTGCCAGCTCGACTGAATTAAGCTGCGCCGTCCGGACGGGGGTTACCGGATAACCGTACTGCCGCTCGAGCACGAAGCGGGCGGCGCCGGCGGAGGAAGAGGCTGCCGGCGTGTCCCACGCCAAGGCGATGGCCGGCTTGCGCACCGGCAGCACATAGCGGCTGCCGAAGTTCACGCCTTCATCCACCCAGCCGGAGCTGGCGCCGTAAACATCGGCGCCGGTCTCGCGCGCCAGGCGCGCCAGGCGTTCGCCGAGATCGGCGGGGTTGCCGGCCACCTTGAAAATCAGGGTGCCGGCGGGGAACTTGGTTCCGCTCTGGGTGAACGGCTTGTCACTCGAAAAGACCTTCAAATCCTGCCGCAGCGCTGCCGCCAGCAGGCGCCCCGCCGCTTCCGACCCCCACGGCGCCAGGAATGCCACCGTGGCGTTGGCCTCATGAAGCTCTCCCGGCAGCACGAGCACGGGTTTGGCCATTTCGAAATTGCCCTGCGCCACCGCGTTGTTGGCGACTGCCTCCACGTTGAACAGCAGCGGCAGCGACCAGGCCGTCACATCGTAGATTTCGGTCCGTTCCTTGAGCTTCCGCCGGACCTCCTCGGCGGCGATGAACTTATCGTCCATGGAGGTCTGCGGATCGAGCAGGTTGCGAATCAGCCGCTTGGAGGGCTGCGCCATGGGGACCACGTAGGTTCCCGCCGGGTAATCGCGCTCGCCCGCGCGGAACGGCGCGGTGGCGCGCTTCACTTCGGCGCCGTGCTCGAGCAGGATACCGGCCAGCTTGTCGGTGGCCGAAGCGTCGCGGCTGCGCGGCAGGATGTACTCCTTGATGGGCTCTTTGGAGCCTTCCTCGATGGCCGTGACCCGGTACTTATAGAAATCGTCGAGCAGTTTTTGGCGGTTCGCGGCTGCGGTTTCGAGGGTCGACACCGAAGACACGAAGTGGTGGCGCACGGTGTCGCGATAGGTGAGCAGCGTCTCGTCGGAGCGCCGCACCACCAGACCGCGCACGGAGGCCTGCTCGTAGGTCATGGCGATGGCGCCATAGTATTCCGGCCAACTGGCGCCATAGCCGGGGTAGAAGGCGTCGTACTCCTCGCGCGTGAAATAATCGAAACCGTATTTGTCGAACCACTTGGCGTTGTTATGGCCGAACAGCTTGAGGCTCTCGCGCTGGTCCGTGGTCAGATTCGGGTTGTAAGGGTCGGATTCGGGGCTGAAGAAATAGGTGCTGTCGGCGCCCATCTCGTGCAGGTCCACGTAGACCAGCGGGAACCACTCGCGCAGCGCTTTCACCTGGTTGAGGATCTCGGGCTGGGTGAGCCCAATCCAGTCGCGGTTCAGATCGAAGAGGTAGTGGTTGACGCGCCCGCCGGGCCAGGGCTCGAGGTGCTCCGCGGCTACCGGGCTCGAGTCCGGCTCGAGGCCCCGCGCCTGCTCGAAGTAGTGCACGAAGCGGTCGCGCCCGTCGGGATTCTGGATGGGATCGATGAGCACCAGCACGTTCGCCAAAATCTGGTCCACCAGCTTGTCGTTGCGCGCGGCCAGCAGGTGGTAAGCGGTGAGCAGCCCGGCGTCCGGCGAGGAAATTTCGTTGCCATGCACACCGTAGGAAAGCCAGATCACCGCGGGCAGCCCGGCCATGATCTTGCGCGCGTCGGCTTCCGGCGTCTTGCGCGGATCGGCGATGCGCTGCATTTGAGCCCGAATTTCGGTGAGCCTCCGGATATTGGCTTCCGACCCCACCGCCGCGTAGATGAGCTTGCGCCCTTCCCAAGTCTCGCCGTAGTCGAACATCTTCATCCGGTTGGGCGCGGCCGCCGCCAGAGCCTCCATGTAGCGCACGATGCCGGCGTGACTGGTGACGCGGTCGCCCGCGTCATAACCCAGAACCTGGTGGAAGGTGGGGATCTTCGAGTCGTAACTCGTCCCCGGCCAGAACTCGAAGGGCTTCTGGGCATAGAGGGGGGTAATCGCCAAGAGCAAAACAGAGAGGCGGAGCATAAGACAGATAGTGTAACGCGCCTACGCGCCACATGGTAGCATGGGTTTTCCAACTACCTTGATCAAGGCCGTCAAAGGAACCAGGGATTTACTGCCTCCAGCCGCGAAAAACCGCGCGCGCGGCGGCTCCCACGCTGTTCCACACCTCATCGCCGTGAAGGAGCACCTGCCATCCGACCGAATAGCTTCTTGGTGATATTTCTCTGCCTGCTGACCCTCTCTTGTTGCAGTTGCAGGCAAGGTGCCGCGCCTAGCGCTTCACAACGCAGCGCGGAAGACGAGAGCCCGTTGTTTGCTGTTTCTCGGAGCGGGAGGTTCGGCTTCATCGATCGCCGAGGCAAGCTGGTCATTCCGCTTCAGTTCGACGGCCTCGCGCTGCCTTTTATCGGCGGTCCCGCGTTTTCAGAAGGGCTCGCCCCAGTTTGCCTTGGCAAGTGTGATTGGGTGTATCCCGAAGGCTACGTCCCGAAACGGGTCATGGGGATTGTTGATGATGAGCACAGGCGCTATGAAGCAAAATGGGGCTACATCAACACGAGGGGCCAAATGATAATCAGCCCTCGCTTCACGGACGCAGGCCGGTTTGTGAACGGTCGAGCGCCAGTGGCTACCGGCGAGCGGTGGCTGGATTCACCCGATGCCCTTCACGGTTATATCGACTCGACCGCAACGCTTGTCATACCGGAACAGTTCGAGTCGGCCGGAGAGTTTGACAAGGAGTCCGGGCTTGCTGTTGTGTGCGTCGGCACTGGAGACCAAGAACGATGTGGGTACATCGACACCACCGGAAGGTTTGCAGTTAATCCGCAATTTAACGCGGCACGGCCTGCATCAGGTTGCCTCGTCCCCGTTTGGTTCAATAGGAACGAGTCACCTTCATACGTGGATAGGGCCGGGAAAGTGATTTGGAGGGGTGAATACGCCGAAAACAAGGAATTATACGCTACGCCGAAAACACTCCGGGACGCCACGCGCTTTCCGGTCTTTGCACACAATAAGTGGGGCTTCATCGACTGCCAAGGAAAGCTGGCAATCGGACTACAGTTTGATTCAGTGGAGTGGTTTTCGGAAGGGCTGGCTCCCGTTTGCGTCGGCCCCTGCACCTTTGTTCGGCTGGGCGGTGGCATCACAATGCATCAGCGATACGAAGGCAAGTGGGGTTCCATCGATGACAAGGGGCAGATGGTGATTAACCCCCGATTTAGTGTTGAAGGCAAATTCGTCAGAGGGCGCGCCTCGGTGAGCACACAAGAACGCTGGCTCGATCAGCCGCCTCTACTCGGTTATATAGATCCGAGAGGCAGCTTCGTCGTCTCGGAACAGTTTGACTCGGCAGGAGATTTCGATGGCAGCTCGGGACTTGCCGTGGTCTGCCTGGGCGGAGGAAACAATGCCCGTTGCGGCTACATCGACCCCACTGGAGAGTTCGTCATAAACCCACAGTTCTTTCGCGCCTTTGACTTCAACCGCGGCCTCGCAGTTGTCAACTTGGCTTTTGGTGCGGAGGATTCGTATGTTTCCGGGACCGGCCAGCTTGTTTGGAAGGGAGACGACTCACGCTAGACCACGTAAGTGGTCTGTAGATCGGTGTGGCACTGCCTTCGCCAGGGCTTGGGACGCCAAATGGTCGGCCACTGATATCACACCCCGAGCATCCGAAATGCCTGCCATAGCGCCCCGCGCCCCACGCCCGGCGCGCGCCGGGTGTGGGGGCGCTACTCCGCGGTTCCCGCCCCGCTACCCCTTCCGATGCGCAGACGGCGCCCTACCGTGCCGCCGCGCTTGTTGATGACGATCCAGGGCTCCAAGAGGGCGGGCTCGACCGGGGCACCGGTCATGTGCGTGGCGATGGACCGCCGCTTCTCGGCCTCCACCATGGGATCGCTGGACCTGCCGTCCGGGTACTGGGCTGGTTTGGGCGTGAATCGCTAGCCTGAAATGGTCGCATTCCCAGCTTCGGTGAGGCGATAGCGGCCCGTGTCCCCGGAGCGCTCTAGTAGCCCTAGATCCACCAGTCTATGGATGCGCCCTTCATTTTCTTGGGTTATCTGAATAACGCCGCCAAGTTCACGAGCGAATTGAAGCAGGTTCTTGTCGTCAGTGTCCATAGCTGCCATAATATCATGCCTACCCGCTCCAGCGCTTCTAGCTAGACGGGCGCGACGTTCGGCGGGATGTGGGCCGGCGCAGGTTAGACGACCGCGAACTCCGACATGCCCAGGATGGGGCTGGTGGCCAGAGTTCGAAACGCGTCCACGACGGGGAGCCAGATCTCATTCTTGACCGCTTCTTGCGCAAGCCACACCCCGGCCTCTTGGTCCGCCGCAACCGTGACCGCAAGCATATCAAACCGCTCCCGGCGCGACCGTCAGGGAGCGAC